>OERR01000039.1_pt1 | contig 40633 bp, 38 predicted proteins | sample 1540051 | NCBI WGS metagenome assembly OERR01 (sample SAMEA3891884, study PRJEB23780) | metagenome | biome: terrestrial biome; feature: animal house; material: Caecal content | place: Italy | collected 2015-05-05 | reverse complement strand
AATCGCAGATCCGTTTTTTCCGCTGCTGAGCGGCAGTCCGTATAGGGGTGCCATCGCCAGCAAGAGCCATATGGTCTGGGTCGATCAATCCTTTCTGAATAGAACGAGCCAGGAACTGCTGCTGATAGAGACGGAAAACAAGGGAAAACGGATTTTCTGGTTTCAAGTGCCAGCGTTCCAACAGAGGGAGAAGCCTGGAAGCTGTGCTAGAAGAATCACAGGGAGTCTTATCGCCTTTCTTTTTCCCTTTGGGCGGCTTCCTTTTAGGGAAACGATCCTTGGGAGAAAGGTTGTTCCTGTCATCCTGCCAGATGCGGGAAAAGAAATCATAAAAAGTCCCGACACCAGGAGTATCCCCGAAAGGAAATCCACTGAGGATTGCATAAAGGGGAGTTTCCCGGAGCAGGCGGCACCAGACAGTGATGGAAGTTACTTTGAGTTTCAAAGCAAGCAGATAGGAGCGCAGCATGCAGGAAGGAAGCCGGGGTTCAGGGCCAAAAACAGAGTAACATTCCTGCATAATGGAATCGGTCAGGGAAAGATCGAGATACCAAAACTGCACGATATAATCCCAAGTGCTTTTAGGAAGCACAAAGGGATCCGGATAAAATTTTAGGAAATCGGATACGAAAGTATCCTGATAGGCGGCATGGCCGCCAGGATTACAAGGTAACAAAAAGATCGCCTCCAGTCGATTGAAATAAATATAATCAATCGGTTTCGTCGCAAATTTTGAGCGATTTGTCAAGAGTTTTTTGTAAAAAAGTGGGTGATTTTTTGAGATATAGGTCTGAAAGCCTTATAAAATCAGGGCTGAAGATTCCGAGAAGTTATAAATTAGGAAAGGAGGATACAAGGATATATATCCTTGTTTAAGCCAATGAATCTGAAAAAAAAGTTATTTACTATTTTTTCCTCTATTGCATCTGTTACAGCAGCAATTTCTATTATTAATAAAATCATCTTTCACAATGCACAAAAAAATATAAAACCGCCCGTTCTCAGTCATACTTACCATTGGAGATTAGGAGATATCTCTTATACATGTACTGGTTCAGGACATCCCATTTTATTAATTCATTCATTGGATAATACTTCCAGTTCTTATGAATGGGAAAAAGTTATAACAGAACTTTCTAAGACTCGTACTGTCTATACCCTAGATCTTTTAGGATGTGGTTTTTCTGAAAAGCCGAACTTTACTTATGTTAATTTTGTTTTTGTACAATTAATTAACGATTTTATTACAAACATTATAGGTGCAAGAACGGATGTTGTAACATCTGGAAATTCTTCCTCCCTTGTCCTTACTTCATGCATCTATAATAAAAAATTATTTAATAAAATTATGTTAATTAACCCAGAATCAATTTCAGAATGCAATAAAATGCCTGATAAAACAGGACGGCTCCATTCGTTCTATTATAGCCTTCCAATCTATGGAACTCTTGCCTATAATATTGTTTCTAGCCGCAAAATGATTCAACATAAATTACAAAAGAGAAGAGTCATGACAATTCCTTCCACAGATATTGATCAACTGTATCAAATGGCTCATATGGGAGGTTATCATGCAAAATATTTATATGCTTCTCTTTGTGGAAAATATATGGGAATATCTATTGAAAGTATTCTGAGAAAAATTGATAATAATATTTGTATTTTAGGAGGAGAATTTGTTCCTGAAATTCAAAATATTATAAAGCATTATCAAGAAATTAATCCAGCAATTGAAGCATCCATAGCAGAAAATTGCAGCTATGATATTCCACAAGAAAACCCAAAATCTATTTTAGATATGATTTCTTATTTCTAATATCGCTTTGTTCTAGAAAGACATATTGGGAAATCGAATATTCAACCATAGAAATCAAACCTTCTTTATGAACCGTAAATATTCCACAATCTGAATATATAAGGTTATACATGCTAAAATTCTAATAAATAGAACTGCACCTATAAAGAAGATCCCCCAATTGGGAAAAAGGAGATTATCGGGAAATACAAAGACTCAGCTAGATATAATATTATCTTATATCATTACCTTATACGAAAACTTGATTTTCCGATAATCTCCTTCTTATTATTTTTCATCATTTAGTAAATAGAAAACTTTTATTTCAACGGTTCCTTTGATGGCATTCCAGATTTTCTTGGATAACGTTGTGAAGTAGACTTTACTTTTCTAATATAAATCATAGATCGATGGATATCCGTATTCGGAAGTATAAAATCCTTTTTTTCTTCCACTTCTGCTCCTAATAATTGTATTGCTTTCTTAGATTGTTCCAATTCTTCTTCCACCGCTCCTGCTTTATAAGAAATAAAACATCCTCCCACCTTTACAAATGGCAAACAATATTCTGAAAGAGTCGCCAAGTTCGCCACTGCTCGAGATACACAGTAATCAAATGTTTCTCGATATTGCACATTTCTTCCAGCATCCTCCGCCCTAGAATGGATTGCAATAATATCTTGTAATTCTAAACTTTCAATCACTTCCTGCAGGAACTTAACTCTTTTATTTAGAGAATCCAAAAGAACTATCTTTATAAATGGATACACAATCTTAATTGGAATTCCAGGAAAACCAGCTCCCGTTCCTACATCAATTAAGCTTATTTTTTTTGAGTTATCCACTATTTTTTCAAAATTAACCACACTATCCACAAAATGCTTGTGGATAACTTCTTCAAACTCCGTGATACTAGTCAAATTCATCACTTTATTCTTTTCAATTAACATTTCATAATATTGCAGGAATTGCTCATACTGATAGCTTTCCAATCGAAGATGAATTTCAGCAAATGCCTCCTCCAATAACTGAAGTTTCTTCTCTTTATCCATAAAATTTCTATCTCCTTATTTCAAATGTTCCATGTGGAACATTTCCTTCAACCTTTCTTCCTTATCACAATGTTCTACGTGGAACATTTCCTTCAGCCTTTTTTCCTTATCATAATGTTCCATGTGGAACATTATCTTCAGCCTTTTTTCCTTATCACAATGTTCTACGTGGAACATTTTTCTTCGGCTTTTCTTATCAAAATGTTCCATGTGGAACATTATCTTCGCTGTTGTTCAAGATATACCAATAGTACAGAAATATCCGCAGGTGAAACGCCTGAAATACGGGATGCCTGTCCAATAGAAGATGGCTGATATAAGTTTAGTTTCTGAACTGCCTCTTTTCTGAGACTTGGAACAACTGAGTAATCAAAATCGATGGCTAATTTTTTACCCTCTAATTTTTTGAATTGCTCTACTTGTTTCATTTGTCGTTTGATATATCCTTCATATTTCATATTTATATTAATCTGTTCTATGACGTCTTTTGCCAACTGCGGACGATTTGGATCAATTGGAGCAAGTATCTCATAGTTTAGCTCTGGTCTTCTTACTAATTCCGCCAAGGTACTTCCACTTTTTAATGGTGTACTTCCGTTTTTTTCTAATAACTGCTGAACTGGAATCGTTGCCCCTATTGTTGTATGTTCCAATCGCTGTATTTCTTGTTCAATTTGATGTTTCTTTTCCAATACATGCTCATAACGCTGTTGACTAATTAATCCAATTTTATATCCAATTTCTGATAATCGTAAATCTGCGTTATCCTGTCGGAGAATCAAACGGTACTCTGCTCGAGAGGTCATCATACGATATGGTTCCCGATTTTCTTTTGTGACCAAATCATCAATTAATACTCCAATATATGCTTGAGAACGATCTAGTACTAATTCTTCTCGATTTAATACATGCATTGCCGCATTGATTCCAGCTACTAATCCCTGAGCTGCTGCTTCTTCGTATCCAGAACTTCCATTAAACTGTCCCCCACTATAAAGTCCAGAAATCTTCTTAAATTCCAATGTTGGTTTTAATTGACGTGGGTTAATGCAATCATATTCAATTGCATACGCATTTCTTACGATTCGTACATTTTCTAATCCAGGTACGGTTCGATACATTGCATATTGTACATCTTCTGGCAAGGAACTTGACATTCCTCCCAGATACATTTCATTTGTATAAAGCCCTTCTGGCTCAATAAATACTTGATGCCGATTCTTATCTGCAAACTTTACTACCTTATCTTCAATGGATGGACAATACCGTGGTCCCGTTCCTTCAATCATTCCTGAAAAGAGCGGAGACCGGTCTAAATTATCTCGGATTATTTGATGTGTTTTTTCATTTGTATAGGTTAGCCAGCAAGATACTTGCTCTTTTTGTACGGATTCTGGAACGGTTGTAAAAGAAAATGGTATAATGACATCGTCTCCAAACTGTTCTTCCATCTTGGAAAAGTCAATGCTTCTTTTATCTACTCGAGCTGGTGTTCCTGTCTTAAAACGAAACATTTCAATTCCAAGCTCTTTTAAAGAATCTGTTAAATGATTAGCAGCTTGCAGCCCATTTGGACCTGTCGCATTGCTTACATCTCCATAAATACATCTTGCTTTCAAATACGTACCTGTCGCTAGTACAACTGCTTTACAATGATAAATAGCCCCCGAGTATGTTTCCACACCTGTTACTCGATCTTCTTCTGTCAATATTTTGCATACTTCTGCCTGACGAATCGTTAAACGATCCGTCGTCTCCAATACATGACGCATAGCGTTTGAATACTCTCTTTTATCCGCCTGTGCACGCAGAGAATGTACGGCTGGTCCTTTGGATTTGTTCAACATTTTTGATTGAATAAATGTCTTATCAATATTTTTTCCCATTTCACCCCCAAGTGCATCAATTTCCCTTACTAGATGTCCTTTTGAGCTTCCTCCAATATTTGGATTACATGGCATTAATGCAATACTGTCAATACTCACAGTAAATAAAATTGTTTCTAGTCCAAGACGAGCAGCAGCTAATGCAGCCTCACAGCCAGCATGACCTGCTCCTACAATGACAACATCATATTGTTCCTCTAAAACTGGCATAATTACCTCCCAACACCGTAAATACGGTATAAACGTTAAAATTTTCTTCTATAAAAAAACTTATTACTTTCCCATACAAAACTTAGAAAAAATTCGGTTTACTAAATCTTCTTCCACTGCTTCACCTAAAATTAAACCAAGAGAGGAATAAGCATCCATTAAATCAATTGTATAAAAATCTTCTGGAAGCCCAGCTTCAATACTTTCCAACACTTTTTCTATGCTTTTAATCGAGTTATCTAAACATTCTTTATGTCTCGCATTTGTAATATACACTTCATCATTAAATGAAATTTTACCTTCCAGAAACATTTGCTGCAACGTTGTTTCTAAGTTTTCCATTCCTTCTTCCGTTTTAGCAGAGATCATGAGGATTGGATGAGAAGGACAACGATTTTGAAGTTCCTTAACTGTCAATTTTGGTTCCAAATCTGTTTTATTTAATAAAATAATTGCCTTCTTTTGCTCAATCATAGAAATAATTTCCAAGTCGCTCTCATCCAAGGGTTGAGAGGCATCTACAACGTATAAAATTAAATCAGCCTCTTCCGCCGCCTGTTTCGCTCGCTCCACTCCAATTTTTTCCACTACATCGGCAGTATTTCGAATTCCAGCCGTATCTATCATTTGAAATCCAATTCCGCCAATCTGTACTTGTTCTTCCAAGGTATCTCTTGTTGTACCTGCAATTTCTGTCACAATTGCTCTTTCCTGACCAGTCAGTCGATTCATCAATGACGATTTTCCAGCGTTTGGCTTTCCTAAAATAACCGTTTTAATTCCTTCTGAAAGCATTTTTCCATTTTGATATTGCGTTGCTAACCGTTTTAATTCCTTTTGCATCTTAATTAAAATTTCTTTTAACTGCTCGTCATATCCTTCAATGGAAATATGTTCTGGATCATCTAAAGCCGATTCAATGAAAGCAATGCTATCCAAAATATCATTTCTCAATTCACGAATTTTCTTCGCAACAGAACCTTTTAATTGTTTCACAGAAGCTTGCAGTGCAAACTCATTCTTTGCATGAATTACATCCAATACAGCTTCTGCCTCTGATAAATCCATACGCCCATTTAGAAAAGCTCTCTTTGTAAACTCACCTGGTTCAGCCAGACTAGCTCCATATTTCACAACCGTATCCAATATTTTTCTTGTCACTAAAATACCACCATGACAATCAATTTCTACTGTATCTTCTTTTGTAAATGTTTTCGGTGCTCTCATCAATAGGACAAGCACCTCATCAATCATCTCTTCTCCATCATAAATATATCCATAATGAATAGTATGGCTTTGCTGCTCTGAAAGTTTCTTATGTCCACTTTTTGAACGATATATTTTATCAATAATCGAAAATGCTTCTTCTCCACTAATTCTAATTACGCTAAGTCCAGCAGGGCTTACTGCTGTAGCAATCGCAGCAATCGTAGTTGTGTTCATATTTACCTCCCAATGTCACCTTACTGTGACATAAATCTATCATGATATAAAAGGCGGATGCGTAAAGTTGCACCCGCCTCTTGTACCTAAGTATATAAGAAGAATAACCTATTGTCCTTTCTTCTTATCGTAATACTTTCTTTCCTTTTTCAATAATACGATTACATGACGAAACGGCTCTTCTCCTTCACTCTTCGTCACCACATAACGATCATCTTGCAAAGTAGCATGAATGATTCTTCTTTCATATGGATTCATTGGCTCCAATGATACAGGGCGTCTTGTTCTCTTTACCTTGTATGCAATATTTTTTGCCAAGTTTTCCAGTGTTTCTTTTCTTCGTTCTCTATAGTTTTCTGTATCTAGTTTTACACGGAGATAATCCTCACTATGTTTATTAATGACTAAGCTAACCAGATGCTGAAGAGAGTCCAACGTCTGTCCTCTTTTTCCAATTAAAACACCCATGTCACCGCCAATTAAATTAATGGAAACTGATTTTTCCTCTTCATTATACTTCATATCGATGGTGACATCCATATTCATCTTATCAAATACTTTTTCCAGAAACTCACGTCCTTCATCTAACACCGTGACTTTCTTACGTGCTTTAATTACTGCTGGTTTCACACCAAAAATTCCTAAAAGACCAGAAGATCCTTTTTCTAAAACTTCATATTCTAATTTATCACTTGTCACACCAAGTGCCACAGATGCCTGCGTAATCGCATCTTCTACCGTTTTTGCCGAATAGTTTTTAAAATCAGCCACTTTATAACCCCCTTACCAAACAAAAATCTATTTTTTCTTCGAGTTTCTCTCATTATACTGCTGAACCATGCCTGCCTTTGCCGCCAGACTGCCCTTCTTTTTGTTGGTATTGTTATAATACTGTGTAGAAGCCTTCATCTGTTCTTCGCGGCGAACTGTAGCCGCTTTTTCTCTCTTCTCTTCGATTTCTTCCTCTTCCTCTAAATTCTTCACAGATAGCACTGGTTTAACTTTCTTCGGAGGAAGCCCCTGCTTCGCTCTCTTCGCGTTTACTTTTTCCATATTTTTCGAAACCATGGCATTAATATCAATACGATCCATATAACGGTTTACACAATACTGACTAACCATTTGTGTCAATGAAGAAATAACCCAGTATAAACCAATACCTGCCGAAAATGTAAAGCAGAAAAATACAGACATAATTGGCATAACTGTATTCATGGACTTCATCATTCCAGCTCCTGGAGCATCTTCATTTCCTGTATTTACAGAGATCATCTTTGTACTAAGCCACTGCGTCAACCCCGCTAAAATAGGAATTAAAAGCACCCACCATGCAGTTGTGATCTGAGCACTTGGCGAACTTGCAAGATTAATACCAAAAAAGTTATTAATCGCATTAATTTGTGGTAATGACGTATTAACGGCCTGTGTTAATGCATCATTTTGGAAAATATTCTGGAATGTTCCCCATTCTGCTTGATTTAATACATAAAGTAGATCAATTACACGATTAGCAGCATCTGCACCAGTAAAATCAGTTGCACGAATGGCATGTTTTGTTCCAAGTTCGATTAATTGTTCATTTGTTGCCCATCCTTCAATATTCATTAAAGCAGTCTGAATCGGAACAAACATATTTTTTACACTCTGGATATATCCAGGAATCTTATAAATAACCTGATATAAAGCAAAGATTAATGGAATCTGAATCAACATAGGAAGACATCCAGCTGCCGGACTTACGCCATATTTACTGTATACGTCTTTCAATTCCTCTTGTTGTTTCATCATAGACACATTGTCTTTTTTATTTTTATATTTCTTTTGAATCTTTACAATTTCAGGATTCATTACCATATTTAGTTTAGAAAACTTCTGCTGCTTAATCGAAAGCGGCAGCATCAATGCTTTTACGATAATTGTGTATAAGATAATACTTAAACCAATGCTGGGAATTGACAGCATGTCCAAAAACTCATAAATTGCATTCATTACCCAACCAAGCACTTGTGCCACTGGGCCAATAATAAACCAATTACTCTGTGTCAGTGTTAAAAAACTCACTTACTTTCCTCCTTCTTTTCAGGAACAGGGTCATACCCACCTTTTGAAAAGGGATTACACCGAAGAATTCTCCAAACGGCAAGCAGCATCCCTTTTATTAACCCGTGCTTTTCCAGCGCTTCAATCGCATATTGGGAACAGGTTGGTGTATACTTACAGTGATTCGATTTTAGCGGAGACAAATACTTTTGATATCCGTGAATACATAAAATAAATAATTTCTTCAATCGTTCTATCACTTCGATTCCTTAAAAAAAATACGATGCATTCTTCCCAAATGCAGGAATGCACTTTCTATTTCCGAAAATCCTTGTTCCTTTGCCAACGGTCTGGCTACAACTACAATGTCCAATCCTTGTTTCAATCGTGCTTTGTTTAATCGATAACTCTCTCGAATCAATCGTGTTATCCGATGTCGTACAATACTATTTCCTACCCTTTTACTAACCGAAATTCCGATTCGAGTTTCTTCTTGACCGTTTGGCAATACATACATAATCAAATATCGATTTGCATAAGAGCATCTGCCAGCATATACGGCCTGAAACTGTCCATTTTTTTTTAACGAATTAATATTCCTCATTTCTTCACATGCCTTTAAAAGCAACTATTCAGTTCCCATACAAAAACGCAAAGCAACTGAATAGTTACAAAGAAGAAAAGGTCACATAACTGCGACCTATGCGGATAAAACCTTTCTTCCCTTTGCTCTTCTTGCAGCTAAAACCTTTCTTCCACCAGCTGTGCTCATTCTGGAACGGAAACCATGAACTTTAGCTCTGGATCTCTTTTTAGGCTGAAATGTCATCTTCATAAAGCATACACCTCCTTATCAAATTGATGAATACTTGAATGCTATCTTTACATATTATAAATAGTCATATCCTAGATTGAAAACTTGGACATCATATCAATTATATTGAATTCTCCTGCATTCGTCAAGTAAATTCGAATTTTTTTTTCAAAAACTAAAATATTTTTTATCTAAGGAAAATATCCACAAAAAATTCCTCTTTTTAGTGAAAAAAAGTTATCCACAATTTGCCAATTTAAGTTATCCACCATATCCACCATTTTTAATTTTTACTCGAAAATTTCTTGTTAAAACTATAGGTTTAGAAACAGTTATCCACAAGTTATCCACTAAGTTATCCACCAGAGATCATTTTACCCTAAAGTTATCCACTATATCCACCGTTTCTACTATAAAGTTATCCACCACTCAAATGTTTACAAGACTAATTGTGGATAACTAGCCAAGTTATCCACAATGGCTGTGGATAACTTTTTTAACTTTTTCTATTTTTCTTTATTTTAAAAGCTTTTTTGACTGTGGATATAGTGGATAATTTTTTTCAAGTTATCCACTATATCCACTATTTATTATTTTTACATTTATACTATTTCAAGTTATCCACCATATTATCCACAACCTCTGTGGATAAATTTTCTTACACTAAAGTTTTATCCACTATATCCACCATATCCACCATTGTATCATAATCACTAATTGTGGACAACTACTATTTTCTTAAGTTATCCACCGAGTTATCCACAAATGGTGGATAACTCGGTGGATAACTTTTTTTACACAACCTCAAACTCCTCCCACCTTTTAAATTTTGATTGAAAAATCAATCTATTTATATTATGATAAAATATATGGCATATATTCAGGGGCATTTTTATGCCCTTTTGCACTCTATTTTTGCATTCATTTCCTATTTTTATATATGCCTGATAGATTTTCACGAATGGAGTCAGAATAAAACATGATAGATTTATTAAAAGAAAAGTGGGAAGAGATTAAAGAAAATCTAAAAGAAGAGTACGACATTACTATCGTTTCCTTTAATACGTGGATAAAACCATTGGAAGTAGCGTCTGTAGAGGATAATCTTGTTAAAGTTGTAGTTACCGATGGAAGCGATAAGTTCGTTATCGACTATTTGACAAAGAAATATCAACGTCTGCTCCAAGTTATGATTGAAGAAACTATTGATTTTCACTGCCAAGTAGAATTTGTCCTTCCAAATGATTTAAACGGTCGTTCGAATTCTTCTGATTTATATGGACAGGATAGTTACTCTATCGCTTCTATGAATCTAAATTTAAACCCAAGATACACATTTGATACATTTGTTGTAGGAGCAAATAATAAATTTGCACATGCAGCTTCTCTTGCCGTTGCAGAATCCCCTGCCGAACGCTATAATCCTTTATTTATTTATGGCGGTGTAGGATTAGGTAAAACCCATCTCATGCATTCGATTGCACATTTTATTCTAAAGCACGACCCAAATATGAAAGTTATGTATGTCACAAGCGAACGTTTTACGACCGAATTGATTGATGCCATACGTAACAAAAACAACGTATCCGCTGCGGAATTTCGTGAGAAATACCGTAATATTGATGTTCTTCTTATCGACGATATTCAATTTATTATTGGTAAAGAAAGTACACAGGAAGAGTTTTTCCACACCTTTAACTTTTTACATGAGAACAATAAACAGATCGTAATCTCTTCTGATAAACCGCCAAAAGCGTTTGAAACATTGGAAGAACGTCTTCGTTCTCGATTTGAAATGGGATTACCAGTGGATATTTCTTCGCCTGACTATGAAACAAGAATGGCGATTTTACGAAAAAAAGAAGAGATGGAAGGCTATAATATTGATACAGAAATTATTCAGTACATTGCAGCCAATATCAAATCCAATATTCGAGAACTGGAGGGTGCTCTGACTAAAATTACTGCCTATGCGAAACTTTATAAGACAGATATTACATTAGAAGTAGCGGAAAATGCGTTAAGAGACTTAATCTCTCCAAATGAATCCGATGATATTGAACCTGAATATATTATAGCCGTTGTAGCAGAACACTTTGGGTATACTTCTGCGGATTTAATTTCACAGAAAAGAAGTAAAGGCATTGTTTATCCACGACAAATTGCAATGTATCTATGCCGTGAAATGACCGACCTTTCCCTTCATCAAATTGGCAAAGTGTTGGGACGCCGTGACCATACAACTGTATTGCATGGTGCAGAAAAAATCGCCAACGACTTACCGACAAACGAAGCATTATTATCTACAATTGAGATATTAAAAAAGAAAATTATCCCCTAGTCAGAGGATAAAGTGGTGGATAACTATGTGGATAACTGCCATTTTTCGGTGGATAAAGTGGTGGATAACTTGTGGATAACTTATTTATTATGGATGTAAAATTATTTTTTTTTGAAGTTATCCACAAATTATCCACAGGTTATCCACATAGTTATCCACAATAAAAACACTCTATTTTTCCTTTAATTTCAAGGCTTCCAGAAGTTATCCACAATATCCACCACCCCTACTACTACTACTATATTATATACTATATACCTATTATAGCATTTGCAATTTAATTTTTTTACCGAAAGGAGTTATCCACAATTATGAAGTTAATATGCCAAAAAGATCATCTTCAAAAAGGTGTATCCATTGTTTCAAAAGCAGTATCCTCTAAAACAACAATGCCTATTTTGCAATGTGTGTTGTTAACAGCACAAGATGGTGAAATTACAATTACTGGAAATGATCTGGAACTTGGAATTGAAACAACCATTAATGGTACGATCGAAGAAGAAGGTGTTGTAGCTTTGGAAGCAAAGCTATTTGCTGAAATTGTAAGACGTCTTCCAAATAACGAAGTCTTGATTGAAGTCGATGAGAATTTTGCTACAACAATTGTATGTGAAAAAGCCAAATTTACGATTGCTGGTCAATCAGGGGAGGATTTTGCTTATCTGCCTCAGGTAGAGCGTACAAATCCTGTTGTATTATCTCAATTTACATTGAAGGAAATTATTCGGCAGACAATTTTCTCCATTGCTGATAATGAAGCCAACAAAATGATGTCTGGTGAATTAATGGAAATTAATGAAAATAGGATGAAACTTGTTTCCCTAGATGGACACCGGATTTCAATTCGTAATATCAAGTTAAAAGATCATTATGAACCAATTAAAGCTGTTATTCCAGGCAAAACGTTAAATGAAGTTAGCAAAATATTAACTGGTGATACAGAAAGTGAAGTGTCATTATTTTTTACTCCAAACCATATTATATTTGAGTTTGACCAGACAATTGTGGTATCTCGTTTAATTGAAGGGGAATATTTTAGAATTAATCAGATGCTTAATAGTGACTATGATACGAAACTGGTTATCAACAAAAAGGAATTTTTAAACTGTATTGACCGATCGACATTACTTGTAAAAGAAAATGATAAAAAACCAATTATCATCAATATATCCGATAATAAGATGGAAGTGAAGTTAAAATCCACGATTGGAACATTGAACGAAGAAATTTCAATTCATAAAGTAGGAAAGGATATTATGATTGGGTTCAATCCAAGATTTTTAATTGATACTCTTCGTGTTATTGATGATGAAGAAGTAACATTATATATGATTAATCCAAAGGCGCCATGTTTCATTAAGGATGAGAAAGAAAGTTATACGTATTTAATTCTTCCAGTCAATTTTGTCGTATAATTTTGTATCAAAACGGAAATCTTCATTGCGAATAAAATCGTATTGTTATATAATATTAATGATGGATGATTTTAAGTTATCCACAAAAACATAGATAAAATGGTGAGATATCCACAACTTCCTGGTGTATAAGTGGGGGATTTGTGGAAAAAACGGTGGATAACTGTTGATTATACCACGTAGTCCGTCCGATATTTGTGAAACACCTAGTGGAAATACAGTCATTTCATGGATTGGATCAGGACGGCTCACCATGGCATTAGGAGGTAAATATGTCTAAAATTGTATTACGAGAAGATTATATTAAGCTAGGACAGGCATTAAAAGCGGCTCATTTAGTGGATTCTGGAGTAGAAGCCAAGCTTGTGATTCAAGATGGTCAAGTTAAGGTAAATGGTCAAATAGAAACGCAGCGAGGAAAAAAGCTGTATGATCAAGATATTATCACCTATAACGGAGAGACCGTAACAATTGTAAAGTAGTGGGATAATAGAATGGTCATTCAGTCAATTGAGTTACAAAATTATAGGAATTATCCACATTTAGTCGTGGAATTTCATCCAGGCATTAACATTTTTTACGGAGATAATGCACAGGGAAAAACAAATATTTTGGAAGCGATTTATTTATGCGGTACTAATAAATCACATAGAGGCAGTAAAGACCGTGAAATAATTGCATTTGGACAGGATGAGGCACATATTAAGATGTATACAAAACGAGATAGTATCGAAAATCGGATTGATATGCATCTAAAAAAGGGAAAAAGTAAAGGAATTGCGATTAATGGAGTTCCGATTCATAAAGTGAGTGAATTGTTTGGGATGGTCAACATCGTCTTTTTTTCACCAGAAGATTTACAAATTATAAAAAATGGTCCTTCTGAAAGAAGAAAATTTATTGATTTAGAGTTATGTCAATTGGATAAACTATATATATATGATCTGGTAAATTATAACAGATCACTGCAACAGCGAAATCGGTTATTAAAGGAGGCTGTGGATAAAAAAGAATTTCTTGCTATGTTAGAAGTCTGGGAAGCACAGCTTGTGAAGTTTGGAAAACCGATTATTCACAGACGGGAGAAATTTATTCACCAATTAAATCCAATCTTGACAGCTATCCATCGGAATTTGACTGGAGGAAAAGAAGAATTAATTATGGTGTATGATCCAGATACGGAGCCAGAGCAATTAGAATTGGCTCTTTGTAAAAATCGGGACAGAGAATTGAAACAAAAAACGACAATGTCAGGACCTCATCGGGATGATATTCGTTTTATCATAAATGGAATTGATATTCGTACTTTTGGCTCACAGGGACAGCAGCGCAGTGCTGCATTATCATTAAAGTTAGCAGAAATTGAATTAGTAAAGCAGCAAATCAAAGATGTTCCAATTTTGCTTTTGGATGATGTTTTAAGTGAGTTAGATTCAAATAGACAAAATTATTTATTAGACAGTATGCAGGGAATTCAAACGATGATTACCTGTACAGGGCTGGATGATTTTATAAACCATAGATTTCACATGGATCATATATTCCATGTAGTTCAGGGAACAGTAATAAAGGAAAATGGAAGCAGTGAAACAGGAAATGATGTTAATAACTGCAATTTGCAATGAAAATAAAGGAGGACACTTATGAGCAATGATTATGGCGCAGGTCAAATTCAAATTTTGGAAGGACTGGAAGCAGTCCGCAAGCGTCCTGGTATGTATATTGGAAGTACCTCTGCCAAGGGTCTCCACCACCTTGTCTATGAAATTGTGGATAACGCAGTGGATGAAGCTTTGGCTGGTGCATGTGATACAATAAAAGTAACAATTAATGAAGATAACTCTATAACGGTAAAAGATAATGGACGAGGTATTCCGATCGGGATACATCCAAAAGCAGGTATTCCAGCAGTAGAAGTCGTATTTACTATCTTACATGCTGGTGGAAAATTTGGCGGCGGAGGATATAAAGTTTCTGGTGGTCTTCATGGGGTTGGTGCATCAGTTGTAAATGCACTTTCTGAGTGGTTAGAAGTTGTGATTTATAACGAGGGGCATATTTATCAACAGCGTTATGAGCGAGGAAAGGTAAGTTATCCACTCAAAATTGTAGGAGATTGTGCAAAAGAGAAGCATGGAACAGAAGTTAGTTTTAAGCCAGATTCTCAAATTTTTGAAGAATTAGTATATGATTTTGACTATTTAAAAGTAAGGCTCCGTGAGATGGCATTCTTAACACGTGGCTTAAAGATTATCTTAAAAGATAAGCGAGAAGAAAAACAGGAAAAAACGTTTTATTATGAAGGTGGTATTAAGGAATTTGTAGAATATTTGAATAAAAGCAAAGAAGCATTGTATACAGATGTAATTTACTGTGAGGGAATAAAAAATAATGTGTCTGTCGAAGTAGCACTTCAACATAATGATTCCTATACAGAAAATATTTACAGTTTTGTAAATAATATCAATACACCAGAAGGCGGAACCCATCTTTCTGGCTTTAAAAATGCCTTAACGAATACTTTTAATAAATATGCCAGAGCAAATAAGCTCTTAAAAGAAAATGAACCAGCTTTGTCAGGAGAAGATATCCGAGAAGGATTAACTGCAATTATTAGTGTTAAAATTGAAGATCCTCAGTTTGAAGGACAGACAAAGCAAAAGCTGGGTAATAGCGAAGCAAGGGGTGCTGTAGATGGAATTGTATCAGAGCAGCTTACTTATTTTTTGGAGCAAAACCCTGCTGTAGCAAAAGTTATCTGTGAGAAATCGATTATGGCACAGCGTGCCAGGGCGGCAGCCAGAAAGGCCAGAGATTTAACGAGAAGAAAATCGGCATTGGATGGAATGGCACTTCCTGGAAAATTAGCTGATTGTTCGGATAAAAACCCAGAAAACTGTGAGATTTATATTGTAGAGGGAGATTCTGCCGGAGGTTCTGCTAAAACAGCACGTTCTCGTGCTACACAGGCGATTCTTCCACTTAGGGGTAAAATTTTAAATGTAGAAAAAGCACGTTTGGATAAGATTTATGCAAATGCGGAAATCAAAGCAATGATTACAGCGTTTGGCACTGGAATTCACGATGATTTTGATATTACAAAACTGCGTTATCATAAAATCATTATTATGACGGATGCCGATGTGGATGGCGCTCATATTAGTACGTTATTATTGACATTTTTATATCGTTTTATGCCAGAATTAATTCGGCAAGGTTATGTATACCTGGCACAGCCTCCGCTTTTTAAGCTGGAAAAAAACAAAAAAATATGGTACGCATACAGCGAAGAAGAACTGGACAGTATTTTGAGAGAAGTTGGAAGAGATCAAAATAATAAAATACAACGTTATAAAGGTCTGGGTGAAATGGATGCGGAACAACTCTGGGAAACGACAATGGACCCAGAACGTCGTATTTTAAAGCGGGTTATGATTGATGATGAGGATAGCTCAGAAATTGACTTAACCTTTACTACATTGATGGGTGATAAAGTAGAACCAAGAAGAGAATTTATAGAAACAAATGCAAAATATGCCAGCAATCTGGATATTTAATAAGTTAATGGAGGAATAAAGAATGGATGAAACAATTTTTGACAAAGTCCATGATGTCGATTTGAAAAAAACAATGGAACAGTCATATATTGCATATGCCATGAGCGTTATTGCATCTCGTGCTTTGCCAGATGTTAGAGATGGATTAAAGCCAGTGCAGCGCCGTGTATTGTATTCTATGATTGAGCTGAATAATGGTCCAGACAAACCGCATCGTAAGTGTGCACGTATTGTCGGTGATACAATGGGTAAATATCATCCTCATGGAGATTCTTCCATCTATGGAGCATTAGTGAACCTGGCACAGGATTGGTCAACGAGATATCCACTGGTAGATGGACATGGAAACTTTGGTTCTGTGGATGGAGACGGTGCTGCTGCCATGCGTTATACGGAAGCTCGTTTATCTAAAATTTCCATGGAGATGCTGGCAGATATTAACAAGGATACAGTAGAATTTGCTCCAAACTTTGATGAGACAGAGAAAGAGCCAGTTGTACTTCCATCCCGTTTTCCGAACTTACTTGTAAATGGGACAACAGGTATTGCAGTTGGTATGGCTACAAATATTCCACCTCATAATTTGAGAGAGACAATTGCAGCAGTTGTTAAAATTATTGATAATCGAATCCAAGAAGGAAGAGATACCGATATTGAAGAAATTTTGGACATTGTAAGGGGACCTGATTTTCCAACTGGAGCGATGGTATTGGGCAAGAAGGGAATTGAACAGGCTTATCGCACTGGTAAAGGAAAAATTAAAGTTCGTGCAGTAACTTCCATTGAGCCAATGGCAAACGGAAAACACCGCATTGTGGCAACCGAATTGCCGTATATGGTAAATAAAGCACGTTTAATCGAAAAAATCGCAGAATTGGTAAAAGAAAAACGAGTCGATGGAATTACTGAGTTAAGAGACGAGTCGAATCGTGAAGGTACACGAGTATGTATCGAATTAAGACGAGACGTCAATCCAAATATTGTTTTAAACCAATTAATGAAACATACACAGCTTCAAGATACATTTGGCGTTAATATGCTTGCACTTGTGGATAATCAGCCAAAGATTTTAAATCTTTTGGATATGCTGAAATATTACTTACGGCATCAGGAAGATGTTGTAACTCGCAGAACCCGTTACGAATTAAATCGAGCGCAGGAACGAGCACATATTTTAGAGGGATTACTCATTGCATTAGATCATATTGATGAAGTAATACAAATCATTCGAGGGGCAGCCAATGTTGCAGAAGCAAAAGCCAGGTTAATTCAGACTTATGGTTTAAGTGATGCACAGTCCCAGGCAATTGTAGATATGCGTCTGCGTGCATTGACTGGTTTAGAGCGTCATAAGTTAGAGGCAGAGTACGAAGAATTAATGAAAAAAATTGCGGAATTAAAAGCGATTCTTTCCGATGAAAATCGTCTGTTGGCAGTCATTAAAGAGGAAATTACCGCAATTGCTGCGAAATATGGCGATGACAGAAGAACTTCGATCGGATTTGATGAGGAAGACTTTTCTGCGGAAGATTTAATTCCAGATGAAACTACCGTCATTGCAATGACAAAATTGGGATATATCAAACGTATGTCCATGGACAACTTTAAGGCACAAAACCGAGGAGGAAGAGGAATTAAAGGAATGCAGGCGATTGATGAGGACTATATTGAAGATCTCCTTATCACAACAACGCATCACTACATTCTGTTCTTTACAAATCTAGGACGTGTCTACCGCTTAAAAACTTATGAAATTCCAGAGGCTGGACGGACGGCGAGAGGGACTGCAATCGTAAATTTGATTCAGCTTCAGCCACAGGAAAAGGTAACTGCGATCATTGCACGCAGAGAATCCAACGATGGAGAATACCTTTTTATGGCAACTAAATCGGGTATGGTAAAGAAAACAGACTTTGGCGAGTATGCGAATATTCGTAAAGTTGGATTGGCTGCCATTCATTTAAAGGAAAATGATGAATTAATCGAAGTAAAGGTAACCGATGATGAAAAAGATATTTTCCTTGTTTCAAAATATGGACAGTGTATTCGATTTAAGGAAACGGATGTTAGAGCAACTGGAAGGACTTCCATGGGAGTAATCGGTATGAATTTAGAAGATGGTGATGAGGTTGTAGGTATGCAGCTGAATACCCAGGGAAGCGATTTATTGTTTGTTTCTGAATATGGACTTGGAAAGCGGACTTCAATCGAAGAATTTTCCTGTCAGCATAGAGGCGGAAAAGGAGTAAAATGTTATCGAATTAATGAAAAGAGCGGCAATATTGTCGGTGTAAAGGCAGTAAACGAAAATCAGGATATTATGATTATCACAACGGAAGGAATTGTAATTCGACTCAAAGTAGCGGATATTTCTCTGTTGGGACGCAACACTTCAGGTGTAAAATTAATTAATATTGATACAGAAAGTGGAGTTGCAGTGGCAAGTATTGCAAAGGTTCGGGAAAGCGAGTCAGAGGTGCAAGACGAAATAAAAGAAACACAACAGATAGAAAATAAATAATCATACAATCATTGTGGACTGCTGGATTATCTTTTCAGCAGTCTTTTCAGTATAATAGGTGATTGACCAAACGATTGGAGGAAATGGTCTTGATTTATTTTGATAATGCGGCTACAACGCTGCAAAAGCCAAAAGAAGTGGCAGAGGCAGTTTACAAGGCAATTCAAAATTTTGGAAATAGCGGAAGAGGTGCATCTAGCGTTTCTCTTCAGGCTTCTCGAATTATTTATGACACGAGGGAAAAAATTGCCGATTTGTTTCATTGCAATGACCCAGCCAAAGTAGCATTTACATCCAACTCGACAGAAAGTTTGAATACGGTAATAAAAGGAGTGCTTCAGCCAGGAGATCATGTAATTACAACGGTATTAGAACATAATTCGGTGTTACGTCCATTATATCAGCTAGAACAAGAAGGAGTGGAAGTTTCGATTGTTCCGTGCAGAGAAAATGGGCGATTGGAAGTAAGTGACATGGAACATTATATTCAGAGCAATACGAGAGCAATTGTTTGTACGCATGTATCCAATTTAACTGGAAATAAAATAGACATTCATGCAGTAGGACAGCTTTGCCGTGAAAATGGATGGTTGTTTCTTTTGGATGCCTCTCAGTCAGCAGGTGTATTTCCAATTGATATGAAAGAAGACTGCATTAGCGCAGTTTGTTTTACTGGTCATAAAAGCCTCTACGGGCCTCAGGGAACGGGTGGAATCTGTTTAGGGGATAAAATTACAGTTCGTCCATTAAAAGTCGGTGGAAGCGGAATTATGACGTTTGAGAGGGAACATCCGAAAGCAATGCCGACTGCATTGGAAGCGGGTACATTAAATGGGCATGGAATTGCAGGGCTGAATGCTGGGTTACGTTATGTATTGAAACAGGGATGCGAGCGAATTCATGAATATGAAGTTGCTTTAATGAAACAATTTTATTATGGGATAAAAGACTTGCCAGGAATCAAAATTTATGGAGATTTTTCTGGATGGGATCGAGCTGCAATTGTGACATTCAATATTGCAGATTATGATTCAGCTCAAGTAAGTGATGAATTAAGTCAGCGGTTTGGAATTGAAACAAGAGCAGGCGGACACTGTGCTCCATTGATGCATCGGGCATTGGGAACAGAACATCAAGGTGCGGTGCGCTTTAGTTTTTCTAACTTCAATACATCAGAAGAAGTGGCTGTTGGAGTCGAGGCGATTAAAACGTTAATTTACGAGGATATGGACTAGATCATGAGAAAAAAACAACGCAAGCTAGTAATTACATTTGAAACTACAGTAGCTGCAATGGCAGCAGAACATTACTGCAAACAACGAAATGCTCCAGGAAGACTTATTCCAGTACCAACACAGATTACCGCAGGATGTGGATTGGCGTGGGCAGCAAATCCAGAAGAAAAAGAAAGAGTTTTAACTGTTTTAGAACAAGGTAAAATCCATCCAGAGGGAATATATGAAATTATGATTTAGACAATATTGCGGAGGAGAAAAATGGCAGCGTTATACACTGTACAGGGGGGAAAGATTCAAACATATCGTTCATATTTTGAAGCATTTGGGCTGAACGTGGTGGATAATATTCAAATTGCGGCAATTGGTTCAGGAGGAAAATCTACAATTTTATCGGAAATTGCGAAAGAATATATCAAAGCAAATCGAACAGTCATTAGTACAACGACGACTCATATATGGAAACCCGATCGAGGTGTGTTTGAGGAAGATATCCAAAAAGTAAAAGAATCTCTTAAAAAAAATCCATTTGTAATAGTTGGAAATCATTTGGATAATACACAAAAACTTTCTGGAATTTCATTGGAATTTTTGGCTCAGTTAAAGAAGACAGCGAACTGCGTTCTGGTAGAAGCAGATGGTTCCAGACAGCTGCCATTAAAAGTTCCAAATGAACGGGAACCAGTCATTCCGCCCAATACAGAATTAATATTGGCAGTGGCGGGTATTTCTGCATTGGGTAAGCCAATTTGCGAAGTTGTTCACCGTCCTGAACTGGCTGTAACGGTTTTGCACAAGTCTATAACGGATACTGTGGATATTGTGGATATCGCATTACTTTTGAATTATCAAAAAAATAGGAGTCGGGCAATACCAGTCCTAAACCAGGTAGATACAGAAACAGACTGGGAAGCTGCATATAAAATTGCAAAGCTGCTTCCGTATTGCGTTATTAGAAGCCATTTTTAAGTAAAAAGATTCCATATCGAATTTGTTTGGAAAATAATAGAAAAAAATTGCTGAAAATGCAAAAATATGCTATAATAAATAAATTATAGGGGATAAAAGGTTATCAATGTTAACAAAATCGGTAAAGAAGGGAGGATCTATGGGAAAAAGAAAATGGATTGCTTTGGTAATGTCCTGGATTCTAGTGGTTATAGGAATTTTGACAGGATGTACAGTCGAGAGCAATCAAACAGTTATATCAACCGATGAGTCTGTTTTTTCCATTGAGGAGGACGGTATCTACTCTAGCAAGGAGGATGTTGCTCTCTATATACATACATATGGACATTTGCCGTCAAATTATGTTACAAAGCAAGAAGCACAAGAACAGGGATGGGATAGCAGAGAAGGAAATCTTTGGGAAGTACTTCCTGGAAAAAGTATTGGCGGAGACCATTTTGGAAATTATGAAGGACAGCTTCCAGAGGGGCATTCTTATAAAGAATGTGATATTGACTTTGACGGAGGGTATCGCAATGGAAAAAGGATTATTTATTCCGATGATGGAATGATTTTCTATACAGAAGATCATTATAATACATTTGAGCAATTGTATTAAACGCTTTGAGGAGGAAGTTTTATGAATACGGTATATATTGACACAAAACAGTTGAATACAGTTCAACTACTTCAAGATTATTTAAAGGAGACATTGAATCTTCCATCTTACTATGGGGGAAATTTAGATGCTTTATATGATGCGCTGACAACGATTCATGCAGATACAGAAATCTATATTTCCAAATATGAAAATAGTTCTGATAGAAGTTTCAACCGTTATATGGAGCGTTTTTTACGTGTATTACATGATGCAGAAATGGAGAATGGTCATTTAACTGTTATTATAGATAAAACAGGAATCTAAAAATAATAAGAAAAATTGCAATAAAAACAAGGCGTTTCAAAACAAGCGCCTTGTTTTTATTGTATAAAGAGAAAATTCAAATTTAACTAACAGATTTCTGCACCGCTTGGCATTGGCTTTTCAGGAGTTACAAGTGCTAAATTTCCATCTGCGTCTTCTGCACAGAGTAACATGCCTTCGGAAAGAACGCCAGCCAGTTTGGCAGGTTTTAAGTTGACAAGAACCATAACTTTTTTGCCAACCATTTCTTCTGGTGTATAGTATGCTTTAATTCCAGATACAATCTGCTTTACCTGACTTCCAATTTTTACTTGAGAGCAAAGTAGTTTTTTCGATTTTTTCACTGCTTCGCAGGAGATAATCTCACCAACTTGGAATTGCATTTTGGAAAAATCATCATAGGAGATTTCTTCCTTTGGTTCAATATCAATGACAGCTTCTTCTGGCTGCTCTTCAGTTACACCAGCAGCAGCTTTCTGAGCTTCCATTAATTCGTTGACCTTTTCCATTGTTTTTTCCACATCCAAACGTGCAAATAAAATTTCAGGTTTAGAAACTACGTTTGTACCAGAAACATATTTACCAAAGCTGTCCAATTCGTTCATTTCACGAAGAGAAGTATTCAGCTGGTTTGCAATTTTCTGAGCGGTTTCTGGCATGAATGGCTGTAATAAGCTGGCTCCAATGGTAATAGATTCTACTAAATTGTAAAGAACCGTTGCAAGGCGATCTTGCTTTGTTTCATCTTTGGCAAGTGCCCAAGGCATTGTCTCGTCAATGTATTTGTTACAGCGTTTAAACAGAGTAAAGATTTCTGTAATTGCATCGGCAACACGCAGTTTATCCATTTTTTCAACCGTTTTCTTTACAGCGTTTAAAGCCGTTTCCTTTAATTCTTCGTCCACTGCTTCCGCTGCATTTCTATTATCCACAACTCCGCCAAAGTATTTATTGGACATGGAAATCGTACGATTTACAAGATTACCGAGTGTGTTAGCCAAATCAGAATTCATTCTCTCAATCATTAATTCCCATGTAATAACACCGTCATTTTCAAATGGCATTTCATGGAGAACAAAATAACGGACGGCATCTACACCAAAGAAGCTTACTAAGTCATCGGCATAGATTACATTGCCTTTCGATTTACTCATCTTACCATCGCCTTGTAATAACCAAGGATGACCAAATACTTGTTTTGGCAGCGGCAAGTCCAGAGCCATTAACATAATTGGCCAATAAATGGTATGGAAACGTAAAATATCTTTTCCAATTAAATGAACATCCGCTGGCCAATATTTTTCAAACATTGGATCCGTATTTCCGTCCAAATCAAATCCAAGTCCTGTAATATAGTTGCTTAATGCATCAATCCATACATATACAACATGTTTTGGATCAAAGTCAACTGGAATTCCCCATTGAAACGAAGTACGGGAAACGCAGAGATCTTGCAGACCTGGAAGCAGGAAGTTATTCATCATTTCATTTTTACGAGATTCAGGTTGAATAAAATCTGGATGCTCATTAATATAGTCAATCAGACGTTGTGTGTACTTGCTCATACGGAAGAAGTAAGCTTCTTCTTTCGCTGGTTTTACTTCCCGTCCGCAGTCAGGACATTTGCCATCTACCAACTGAGAAGCAGTAAAGAATGATTCACAAGGCGTACAATACATACCTTCATATTCGCCCTTATAAATATCACCTTTATCATATAATTTCTTAAAAATCTTTTGTACTTGCTTCTCATGGTAGTCATCCGTTGTACGGATAAATTTATCATAAGATGTATTCATCAAGTCAAAAATTCGTTTGATTTCAGCTGCAACGTTATCAACAAATTCTTTACAAGATACCCCAGCTTCGATTGCCTTTTCTTCAATTTTTTGACCATGTTCGTCCGTACCAGTCTGAAAACGAACATCATAACCTTGCAGTCGTTTAAATCTGGCAATACTGTCGGCTAATACGATTTCGTAAGTATTTCCGATATGTGGTTTGCCAGATGTATAGGCAATGGCCGTTGTAATATAATATGGTTTCTTCATGATTTTTCCTCCATTTCTACAGGGTCCTATATGAGTGCCTGCGATGTGTTATTTGGATTTGGTGACGATTTGGTCACTGGAATGGTACTAATACCAAATTATATTATATTTTTAAAGGAATGTCCACTAAATTACTTTACGTAATTCATAAAAAATTCACAAAATACATATTGACCTAAAGTTTACTCTAAATCATATAATCAAACTAAAATTAACGAAAAGGAGGCGTGTGTTGTATGAAACAAAGATTAATCACTATTTTAGCTGGTCTCTTTCTCTTTGCTGTTTGTTGTGCAGGCTGTGGTCAGGAGGATTCTGCTTCTTCGCAAACGACTCAGTCAGTACAAAATAGTCAAGAACAGCAAACTTCATCAGAGAGTAGTTCAACAGAAGAATCTCAGGTTCAGAACGCCCAGGCTACTTCCACGGTTTATATGACAACGAATATTAGCCCAGAAGGGCTGATGGATGCTTATCAGGCATTAAACTGGACTCCAACGGGCAATGTAGCAGTAAAGTTATCAACGGGGGAACCTCCAGCGAGCAATTATCTATCGCCAGATTTAATCAAAGATTTGGTACAGTCTGTAAATGGTACGATTGTAGAAGGCAATACTGCTTATGGTGGTTCTCGTGCCAGTACGGCGATGCATATGCAAGTAGCGGAGGATCATGGATTTACAGCTATTGCGAATGTAGATATTATGGATGCAGAAGGTTCTATGTCACTTCCAGTTATGGGAGGAACGCATTTAACAGAAAATTTTGTAGGAACTCATTTTACGAATTATGATTCTTACCTAGTGCTTTCACATTTTAAGGGACATGCAATGGCTGGTTTTGGAGGAGCAATCAAAAATATTTCCATCGGATTGGGTTCCAGTGAAGGAAAGAGTTGGATTCATACGGCTGGAACAAGTAAGAGCGGAATTAATGGAGATCAGGATGACTTTTTGGAATCCATGGGTGAAGCAGGAAAGGCAGTTGTGGATTATCTTGGAAATGGAGAACGAATTGTGTACGTGAATGTAATGAATCGACTGTCTGTGGATTGTGATTGTGACGGAAACCCTGCGGAACCAGATATGCATGATATTGGAATTTTAGCGTCCACTGACCCAGTTGCGTTGGATCAGGCATGTATTGATTTGGTTTATGCCGCAGAAGATGGAGCATCACTCATCGAGCGAATCGAATCACGAAACGGCTTACATACATTGGAATATGCAGAACAGATTGGCTTGGGAAGCCGCACTTATAATCTAGTTTCCATTGATCAATAATGTAACGATATCATGACTGGTAGTCTGAATAGAAAGAGGTGATAAAATGCTAAATATTTTACAAAGGGAAATGATTTATCTTTGGTATTATTTTACCGTACAATTAGAGCAAATCTTTCCATATTGGTTACTCGGAATGGGAATTGGTTCTATCATTTCTGTTTTTGGAAAAGAAAAAATACATCGGCTGTTTGATCGTATGAAAAACAAACGAATGGGACTATTTGGAGTTATACCAGCATGTATCTTAGGCATTGCATCACCTCTTTGTATGTATGGAACTATTCCGATTGCTGCATCGTTTTCTGAAAAAGGTATGAGAGATGACTGGCTGGCTTCGTTTATGATGGCATCCATATTGTTAAATCCACAGCTCATTATTTATAGTGCAGCGTTGGGAACGACAGCATTGGCTGTACGGATTGCTTCTTGTTTTTTCTGCGGTATTGCAGCAGGTCTGTTTGTATATTTATTTTATAAAGGAAAACCATTTTTTAACTTTTCAGGTTTTGCAGAACCGAAAAACAGGGATACTGATCCAAATCTGTTACTTAGACTTTTGAAAAATTTTGGAAGAAATGTAAAAGCAACAGGGCTGTATTTTCTGTTTGGTATTATACTTTCAGCTTTATTTCAGCGTTATGTGCCAACCGATGCCTTTGTCAGTCTATTTGGTAATAATGAGGGATTTGGAATTCTAATGGCAACGACGATTGGAGTTCCACTCTATGCATGTGGGGGCGGTACGATTCCGCTATTGCAGCAATGGCTGATAGATGGTATGAGTATGGGATCGGCAGCAGCCTTTATGATTACTGGTCCTGCAACCAAAATTACAAATCTGGGTGCAATGAAAATTGTACTGGGAATGAAACGGTTTTTGCTTTATTTCTTGTTTGTCATTGCATTTTCCCTTGTAACGGGATTAATTGTAAATTTAATTTTATAAGTCAAAACTATTTTTCATAAAAAAGTCCACAGGATTCGCTTCTCTCCTGACATCATTTGCCAGGTTGAACTGCAATCCAGTGGGCTTTTTTCCTTGATGCTGTTGTTACGATATACTTGTTTCAGCCAAATGCTGTTTTAATATATCTGGGCATTATGTTTATGGAGTGAGTGGAATATCTACTTAAAAAACGGTTGATGTAAAAAAATTATTATAGTAAAATAGACGATAATAAAAATTCTCATAAAAAGGAGAAATAAATGTACAGAAAAGATATCAAAACGGTGATTGATTATGGACGCACATGGAGCCGAAAAGAGAAAAAAGCGTACAGTAATGAAGCAGTCATACAGGGGATGGGAACTGTAAAAGAGTTATATCGAATCGAATCTGGAGATATGGCAATAGAGAAACTTGTACTCGATCGGATTCTGCATCGTGTAGGGTTGAACTCGGATATAATAGAAATGATGCTGTCAAACGAAGATGTGGAACGGTACAAAAAGCGGATACAGATTTTCCGATACTATGAGGCGCAAGAATATGAAAAGATGGAGCAGTTATTGTTGGAATATCAAGAAGAAATGAAACAATGTTCCGTTTTGCACCAACAGTTTGTACAAGTAATGCAGGCAAAGTGGATGTCTAAGACAAAACAAAATTGGAATGATATTACAAAAATCTTGATACAGGCATTGCAGTATACCGTGAGAGATTGGGAGACAAGCGATCCAGAATCCCTTTGCCTTGCCTGGGAAGAATTAGAAATCATTGTTTTACTTGCCATTTGTTACCGTAAAAAGCGAATGTACCGCAAGGCATTGTATTATCTTCAGTGGGTATTGCAATATTCTAAAACGCATAAAATGGAAAAAGAATCAAGACCAAAGTTTTTGGCTCTGACTTATTTGGAACTTTCCAAAATAACCCACGATTGGGATGCCTTGTATTATGCGAAATCAGGTATTTTATTGCTATATGAAAGTGCCTGTATCAATTATTTAATTCCATTGCAAAATCGTTATTTATACTTGTTAGGAGAAATTGAGCGCAGAAAGGGATTAACCAAAAAACAAAGAAGAGATGGAAGAAGATTGCGGGAGGAGCGAGATGTATTACTTCAGTTAGCGAAAGAAGTAAATGTAGGAATAGAGGAAAAAGAACCGATTCCAATTTATAAAAATGCATATTTAATTTCGGAAACATTACGGCGTCATCGAAATTATCTGGGGATATCTCAGGAAAAATTTTGTGAAGGAGTTTGTTCCCAAGTTGCGTATAGTAAAATTGAGACTGGAACGGTAGTTCCGAAACGTACCTTTCCAAAACTAATGGAACGAGTGGGACTTCCCTCTGCCTATGCAATTACAGCGTTACATGGAGTTCCAAAAAATTATATGGATCAAAAAGTAGAAATTAACCGTTCACTTCGACAATACCAGTATAAAGAAGCAAAGCGTTCAATGCAGCAGCTAGAAGAAGTGCTAAGACGAAAACGGCTTGTAGAGAATTGTCCAAGAAATCATCAGTTTATACTTATGACGAATGCAATTATAGAGAAAGCGGTAGGGAAAATTTCTAGTGAAGAGAAACGAAATCAATTAATACTCGCATTGCAACAGACAATTCCAGAATATCCAAGCAAAGATCTTTCTAAAAGGATGCTATTATGGCAAGAAGCAATGATATTAAATAATATTGCTGATACATATATGGAGTATGAAGATTATGAAAGAGCAATTGAAATTTGGGAGATGGTACAGAATAGCTATAAATGCAGTAAACTATATGGATTCGTAGAATATGAAGGATATGATCTCATGCAGGCAAACTATGCAAGCTGTATTGGCTCATCAGGAAGTTATTCTCAGTCCACAAAACTATGTTATGAAAACATTCGACATTGTTTAAAAGAAGGAAATATAGAGTTCTTAGAACGAGCCTGTTATGGAATTGCTTGGAATCGAGAACAGGAGATTAAGCAGAGGTATAGAGAATTAAAAAAAGAAACTGCCTATCTAGAGAAATTAAGACAGGCAGAGGTAATTGCAAATATGTTAAAACAGAAGTTTTCGATTGAATTCTTGAAAAGACATCGAGGGATGTTAGATAGGATTAATGATTGAGTGTTTTATTGTCTAATGGCATATAGTTTACTGTTAATTGGTATGGAATTAAGAAGCAATTCCAAGTAATGAAGTAATGAACTAATGACTATGATAGCAAAAAGTAAATTAATTTTATTCATAAAAAAAGATAAAAACAGTGGAGAACGCCAATTTAAACAATCTGGCAAATGGGGGGTGGATACTGTCATAGAAGAAAATAGCAAAAATTTTTCGGGAGGAGAAGGATAAAGGTTGGCAATTGCTCGAGCATTAATAAAAAATCTTTAAATTATTTTGGTAAATGAAGTTTGGGTTAGGCCCATATTTAACAGCTAAAATAGAATATCTTCTGTTGAGTTTAGAAGGAAAATGGTTATTTCTCTCTTTCTATAAGTTTTGGCTAGATATTTTAAAACAACATGATGAGATGACTGTATTTGAGAATGGTACAATCGTGAAACATGGAACCTGTGACGAGTTATTAAAAGGATATTATAAGATGAGTGGAGGAAAGACAATAAACTTAATTAGTTAAATTATTATTTTATCATAGAAAAGAGAAAAATACAACGAAGTTGAGATAACAAAAAAATCAAAAATTTTGTTCCATTTACTTTATGGAAAAAATAGAATTCTATGATATAATAATGGTACAGAAACGAGCCGGGGAGTTTTGAGTAAGTGAATGATAGGAGTCGCTAGTATGAAAAGAAAAATTTTAGCTTTTGTAACAGCAGCAGTAGTAATGTGTAGCGGTGGAATGGTAGTATCAGCAGATCCAGCATATGACACAGACTATACGATTAAAATCAATGTTCTTGGAGAACCAGCTATTTCTACTCCATATATATATAAAATGGCAGGAAAAACAAGAGCATGGATTATGCAATATAGTATCAGTGGTAGACCTGATAGTACTATAACCAATATTTTTGTATCAACCCCTCAAGGTGTAAAACTTACTGGAGATCAATCCATAGTAAAAGGTTCCAATATATTTCCTGGATATGGAAGTAATGTTGGGTATGCAGGTGGAACAAGATTACAAGCAAATGGTACATATACGGCAGGATATACAATAACAGGAACTTGGAATCCAAATATTGATTAATTGATATTAAGTAACAAAGAGTATGAGATTATTATGTGACTGTAAGGAGTAAATACTATCTGAGTTACATAATAATCTCATATTTAGGTGATGGGAATTGTATCGGAAGGGAGAGAGAAGATGAAGAGATGGACGATACTATGTCTAACACTGATATTGATATTATCAGGGTGTAGTCTGAGAATGACGACACAGGAAAAACTAGATTTGTATGGAGATGGAAATATACAAATTGCAGGAGATGGCTCCGTTCAAATCGAACAGATTACATCCAATCAAGTGTCACAAATTATAACGGAACGGGCGGAGTATTCGGTACAGGAATTGGGAGCTCTATTTTTGGATATGTCACCAGAAGAATGCGATAGGGCTGTTGAAGAATATTATGCTCAATACACATCAGAAGCGGAAAGGGAATATGCAGAACAATTAGAAATAGCCATTCCATTAGAAAAAGGGGAGGCTATATTGAATTTTTCGAATCGTTGGATGACATTTTATGAATTCCCAGATGCAAGCTGCTATGCAAATACACTTTATTCCACACAACGACTATTACAACCAGATGTTACAGGAATCATAACTCCAATGGACTTTCGATATAGGAGTTTAGATATGGCATTTTCCAGACAGGAACTGGATGGATGTACAAAGGAAGAAGCGAAGGCAGACTGTGATCGTATTGCACAGGCAGTGGGATTTATTTTAGAAGAATCAGAATGTTATACTATGGATGTAGAAAGTATGAATCGTATTCAACAAATTACAGGTTTTCCGTCTTTGGATACCGAGACAGATGAAGCTGGAAATATTGTAGGAGAATTAAAACCATGGAAAACGGAGCAGGGATGTTATTTGTTTCTTTATAAAAAGGGAATCCAGGGTAAGGTAATCGAATCAGTGGCTTCCGAAAATGTACTATTTTTAATTTATCATCCAGAGAAGAAATTAGTCTTTGCAGAATGGATACAAGGAGTAAATGAACAAGAAGTTTTGAGTGAAAAAACGGTAACAGTGATATCTGGAGAAGAAGCAGTAGCTCAGGCTCAGTTATACTTTTCGCAGCAAAATCAAAGCGATATTGTAATTAATTCTGCGAGATTAACCTATGCTTCTCCAATGCTTAATTATAATGCTCTTGCAAATCAGATTACAATGGATCCATGTTGGGATATTTCGTATCAGTACGTGGAAAATGGAATCAATGTTAACGATCATGTTTTGATTCATGCAGTAACAGGTTCTGCAATCATGCAATATTAGGAGATAGACGATGGGTAAAAAGAAAAATAGTGTATGGAAGATGGATGCCAAACGGTGTTTGATTTCCTGGAGGTTTTTAGGAGTTGTTTTGGCAATTGCGGTTATATGTATTATGAGTATGTCTGAAAATTGGAAAGACATTTTTTCAGGAAGAGTACGAGATACAATGAGTAGCGTGGATCAATTAAATAAAATGATGTTTTTTGATCGGTTTAAACCATTATTAATCGTAGCTTTGTCAGTAGTTTATAGTAATAGTTTTACGGAAGATTGGAATCACCGGTATTTTCGATTCATTTATTCACGCTCAGGAATAAAACGATATGCCTGTTCTAAAATATTGGTCACTATTTTAGGAGTAGTGCTTGCATCAATTTTGGGATTTGTTTTATTTGGAGTAATTATGTATCCATGGATGAGAATGGGGGCGATAGAAGGGGTATTTCAGATGGAAGCATCTTATTCGGAATATCCAGAGCTATTAGTTAGTCCAGTACCGGTATTGTATTTGGTTATCCATGGATGGAATTTTGGCTTGTCGGCTTCTTGCATGGCGGTAGCTGGGCTTTGGTTGACGGTAAAAAAGCCAAATAGTTTTATTGGAATTGGAGGTCCATTTTTCATTTTTTATTTCGTTTATGCAATTTCGGTATGGATTATGCCAACCTCTTTACATTATGTGAGGGTTAGTTCTTTTCTAGGTATAGAATGGGGAACACAGAGTTTAGAAGCAAGACTATTGTTTTATACGCTTTATTTACTAGTTTGTAATATCATTCCAGCAATTGGCTTTTACATATCATTGAGAAAGAGGTGGAAAAATGGGACTTTGTAGGAAAGAATTACTAGTAACAAAGGGACAGTTGGCACGTTGGAAGGGAAATATCCAGATCTTTGTGGCACTTGGTATGGAAGTAATTTTATTAATTGAATATTTATGGGGATGTACCGATTTTGGAATAAGATATGGAACGAAGATTACGCCATGTGTTTTAATTTTTCTATTTCAATCTGGATCGATAGGTGTAAATTTACCAAAAGTTATGATTTATTTGGGATTTGTTGTATTGTTAAGTGATGTGCCATTTATGGATGAGGCAACGCCATATGTAATGGCAAGAAGTAGGAGAGGGGCATGGTGGAGAGGAGAATGTATTTATATATGGATGGCATCGTTTCTTTATATGGCATTTATAACAATAGTTAGCATTTTACTTGTATTGCCAACGGTTACGTGGAATGGCTTATGGGGAAGTACAATTGTGGAAGCAGTAAAAAGTTCAGGTGCGGCAATAGGACTTAGAGTAGAGGCATCAATTGTACAGGTATTCTATCCATCTGCGACATTATGGCTGACATTTTTGGCTGGCTGGCTGTCGATGTCATTATTAGGGCATATGGCGTATGCAATTAATTTACTTATAAATAAAAAAGTGGCAGGGATTGCAGTGATGGTATTTTTTATTTTATTAGATCCGATTATTGGATGGTTAGGAGTTGGATCTGCAAATCATTGGATGCATCCGTTATCTCCAGTTTCATGGAGTTCTATGGAATATTGGAAATTGGTGAGCAGCCAGGCTCCTCTGGAAACGGGATATGTATTTCGTATGTATGGAGTATTGATTGTGTTATGCGTGATTGTAATTGCGATTGCAGCGAGAAGAAAACAGATTGAAGTGGATGCACTGCAATAACAAAGGGAGATGGAGGAAGTCATTATGATTCAGATTGAGAATGTGACGAAAAAATTTGGAGAAGCGGTTGTACTGGATGAAATCAATATGGAGTTACAGCCAGGCAATATTTATGGACTGGTAGGAAGAAATGGTTCGGGAAAAACAATGTTAATGAAATGTATTTGTGGTTTCGTGCTTCCAACTTCTGGTACAATTCATGTGAACGGAAAGATTGTAGGAAAAGAAATTGATATTCCAGATGATATTGGAATTATTATTGAAAATCCAGGATTTCTACCGAATTATTCTGGTTTCAAGAATCTTCAGTTATTGGCTATGATTCGGAATAAAATTGGAAAAGCACAGATAAAGGAAGCGATTCGGCGGGTTGGATTAGATCCAGAGAGCAAAAAGCATGTAGGGAAATATTCGCTTGGAATGCGTCAAAGACTTGGTTTAGCACAGGCATTGATGGAAGACCCGAGTATTTTACTATTGGATGAACCAATGAATGGTTTGGATAATGAAGGAGTGGAAGAAATTCGGAAGTTAATTTTAGATTTAAAACAAAACGGTAAACTTATCATTATTGCAAGTCATACGAGAGAAGATATTAATTTGCTCTGTGATAAAGTATTTTATATGGATCATGGAAAAATAATTCAAATAGAAAAAAAGAATTAGTATTTTAAAATCTGTGGTGATTTACCGTTTGGGTATTCTGGAATTCCCCATTGCCTATATTTTCAGAGTAGAGTATAATAAAGCAGATAGAATTTGGAAAGAATGATTATAATGTAAGATGACAGGAAGATTCTATACAAGCTATTTTGGGCATATGATATGTTAAATCATAAATTATAAGTCTCTGGGGAGGTAGGAAATGGAAGAAAGACAACCGATTCCGCCAAGGAAAGTTGGAACGGATAAAAAACGAAAGAACTGGATTCAAAAGTATTTTTATACAGTAATTGCAGTCTTGTTAGTTGTATTGTTAGTTGCAGGTGTAGGAGGAGGACTTTATTTTTTTATTACATCCAATATGGAGGAGGAACCTCAGCCAGTTGTAACGGTTCCAGATGCAAGCCAGCTTACATTCCAGCAATTTACCGATGAAGTATTTCGTCAATGGATGGAAGAAGATACGATTGATCGGCATTATACAGTTAGGAATCCAAATAATTTTGGAATTCAGCAGGAAGAAGCAGTACTGCGTTCTGAGACGGAAGAGGCGAAGATTAATTATTACAAGCAGCTTCATCAAATCAAAGATCAGTTAGAAACCTATCAAAATTTAAGTGAAGAAGAACAATTAATCTATGATGTGTTTCATGCTTACTTAGAAACAGAGCTAAAAGCAGAAAATTTATATTTATATGAAGATCAGTTAAGTCCGCTGACTGGAGCGCAGTCACAGCTGCCAATTTTCTTATGCGAGTATTCCTTTTCCTCCATAGAGGATATTGATGAGTATTTGCAAGTATGCAGTAAGATTCCACAATATTTTACAGAAATTGCTGCTTTTCAAAATGAAAAGTCTAAAGCAGGCTTATTTATGTCAGATACCGTGCTGGAGGAAATTATTGCACAGTGTGAACAATTTATTTCTGATGCGGATAATCATATGCTTATTTCTGCATTTAATGAAAAGATCAATGCGATGGCGTTGGAAGATCGTGTAAAACAGGACTATATAGAAAAAAATGAACAGGCAGTAACAAAGTATATTATTCCAGCTTATCAAAACTTAATTTCAGCATTAAAAGCATTAAAAGGAACTGGAACGAATCAAGGAGGTCTTTGCAATTTTACGCAAGGAAAGGAATACTATGAATATTTGGTTGCTGCTAATACAGGATGTTCCCTTTCTGTGGATGAGATAAAGAAGAAGATTGCGAGTCAGGTATATGAAGATTTATCTCATGCTGCTACATTAATGGAACAAGATTCTGGTATTGCAGAAGCTGCGGCTCAAGCTGTTTATCCATCTGCGGATCCAAATGAGATTTTATCTGAGCTTCAGCAAAAAATTGCAGTGGATTTTCCAGAACTTGGTCAAACTTCTTATGAAGTGAAGTATATTAATCCTGTACTGCAAGATTATTTAAGTCCTGCATTTTATTTAAGTCCTCCAATTGATGAAACAAATAATAATGTGATTTACATTAACGCAAATCCAAAATATGACTTAACCAAAATTTATCCAACAATTGCCCATGAGGGATATCCAGGACATTTATACCAGATTGTATATTTTAGGCAGAATTGCAACAATAACCTGAGAAAGATTTTAAACTTTCCAGGCTATACGGAAGGGTGGGCGGTTTATACGGAACAATTGTCTTATGATATGATGGACACATTATCAGAAACGGTTCGTTCCTATTTGAAATATTGTAATTCAGCAACACTTGGAATTCATGCTTTGATGGATATTGGAATTCATTACGAAGGATGGGATATGGAGAAGATAAAAACGTATATTACAAATTATTTTGGCGATGTAGGAGATGACGTGGTAACAGAAATCTATTACAATATCGTAGAAGATCCAGCGAATTATTTGAGTTATTATGTGGGATATCTGCAATTTTTAGATTTGAGAGATCAGGCAGAGAATAGCTGGGGAAACTCTTTCACAGCAAAAGAATTCCACCAGAAAATTCTAGATATTGGGCCAGCGCCATTTGATGTAATTGAATCGTATCTTTTCCGTACACAATGAGATTGATATAAAGAAAAAACAGTTGTGCATAGAGTGTAATGACCTATGTACAGCTGTTTCTTTTAATTATTGCGGTATCCAAAAAGAATTCCAAGAAAGATTTTTGGTGTTATCCTATTTTATTCTGGTTCATTTGTTTTGCGAAAATAGCTGATTAATCCAGATAAAGCTTTTGTTAAGACTTGAAGTTCTTCTTTAGACAAATGTTCTATGACGCCATCAATTAGCTGTTCATGAAATTGTTGATGGTGTGCATAGGCACGTTGTCCCTTTTCACTTAATGCGAGATGGACAACTCGTTTATCTTTTTCACTGCGCTGACGTATAACATACCCCTTTTTCACAAGGCGATTGATCGTAATGGTAAGTGTTCCAACTGTGATACCTAGCTGCTGTGCCACAGCACTCATATTTCGGTGCCCTTTTAGACCAACTGCTTCAATAATGTGCATATCGTTTGTTGTGATATCAGAAAATTCTCCTGTGATTAATTCGTTTCGTTCAATGTCCATAATATGATTGAAAAGATAGACGAGAAGTTCATTGAGTGATTCCTTCAAAATAGGCTCTCCTTTCTATAGCACAATTTATAGGCATCTTGTCCTATTTATTATACCATTTTTTTGAGAGAAAACAACTATCATAATGGAAGTTTACACTTCACAGGATCAAAAGGATATGTTATAGTAAGAACAAAAGAAACGGATTAGAGCAGAATTGATAAAGAAAGGATTGAGATAGTAGATGGGAGAATATGATGTTCGAAAACATATTGTAGCAGTTGGACATGTACAGGGATGTGGATTCCGTTATTATACAACAATGGCGGCAAAGCAGTATCATTTAACTGGATGGGTGATGAACTGTGACGATGGTACCGTAGAAATGGAGGTCCAGGGACGACCTGGTGATGTCAACTTATTTATGGAAGATATCAAAACGGGAAATCGTTTTGCAAGGGTGGATCATCTTTGGATTTCAAATAAAGAAGTGATTGAGGAAAGAGGATTTCGGATGAGAAATTAATTGCTTCACAAGTGAGATAGAGGAGAGAAACGTAATTATGGAACATATTTTTGAGACACATGCACACTATGATGATGAGTGGTTTCATGAAGACCGAGAAAAATTGCTGGAGAGTCTTCCTGACAATGGAATTGAAACCGTTGTGAATATTGCTGCCAGCTTGGATTCAATTCCGACAACAATTGCATTGGCAGAAAAGTATGATTATATTTATGCAGCCATTGGCGTTCATCCAAGTGAAACGAAGGATTTAACGGAAGAAAATTTTTCCATTGTACGGCAAATGGCACAGCATGAAAAGGCAGTTGCGGTTGGGGAGATTGGATTGGATTATTATTGGGATGAGACTGACCGTAACGTACAGAAATACTGGTTTGAGCGTCAAATTGAACTGGCTAGGGAGTTAAAGAAACCACTGGTCATTCATAGCAGAGATGCAGCAAAAGATACGATGGATATGATGAAGGCACTGCATACCCAAGAGATGGGTGGTGTGATTCATTGCTTTTCCAATAGTGTGGAAATGGCACGGGAATATATAAAAATGGGATTTTATATTGGCGTTGGAGGTGTTGTAACGTTTAAAAATGCTCGAGTTCTAAAAGAAGTCGTACAGGAGATTCCTTTGGAGCGAATTGTGCTGGAAACAGATAGCCCATACTTAGCACCTGTTCCATACCGTGGAAAACGAAACTGTTCACTCTATTTACCATATGTTGTAGCGGCAATTTGTGAGTTAAAGCAAGTCAGTGAAGAAGAGGTGGTGCGGATTACCAATAAAAATGCACATAATCTGTACCGATTGGAGGGAAAATGGCCGAATTAGGAAATCCGAAAAATACAATTGAGATACTTCAAAAATATCAGTTCCGCTTTTCCAAAAAGTATGGACAGAATTTTTTGATTGATACAAGAGTGTTAGATAAAATTATTCGTGCTGCCGATATTTCAAAAGAAGATTATGTATTGGAAATTGGACCAGGTATTGGAACATTAACCCAATATTTGGCAGAAGCAGCAAAGCATGTCATTGCAGTAGAAATTGATGATAAGTTAATTCCAATTTTACAAGATACATTAAGTGCCTATAATAATGTAACGATTTTACATCAGGACATTTTAAAAGTCGATTTGAACCAGTTAGTTCAGCAGCAATGTGAAGGCAGGCCATTAAAAGTAGTGGCAAATCTGCCATATTATATTACTACTCCGATTATTATGGGATTGTTTGAAAATCATGTACCAATCCAGAGCATTACTGTAATGGTACAAAAAGAAGTGGCAGACCGGATGCAGACAGGGCCAGGAAGTAAAGATTATGGAGCACTTTCTTTGGCAATTCAATATTATGCAGAACCTTATATTGTAGCCAATGTACCGCCAAACTGTTTTATGCCACGTCCAAATGTAGGAAGTGCGGTAATACGGTTAACGTTACATGAAAATCCTCCAGTAAAGGTATTGGATGAAAAGTTAATGTTTGATTGTATTCGAGCCTCGTTTAATCAACGGAGGAAGACATTAATCAATGGATTAAATAATTCCTCAGATATCCACATTTCTAAGGAATTGATTGTGGAAGCAGTGGAAAACTTACAAAAAGGAGCTTCCATCCGTGGAGAAGCATTGACATTAGAAGAGTTTGCGAAACTAAGTAACTATATTACGGAGTCTCTTAGAAACGGCGAAGATTAGGAATAAATTTTTTTATACCCTCATAGATTGCTATGGGGGTGATTTTATGTCTGGATATCGGCGGTTTATCTCTTATATTTATGCCTATTCATTAGAAGGAAAAGGAAGAAACGTTGGTTTTGCAAAAGTGGAAGTGCGGGGCGATCAGAAGCTGATTGGCATTAGTTTAAGTGGAGTATATCGTATGGAACCATTGCATGTTTCGCTATTTTGGCGTAATGGGACACGAGTGGAATTGCTTCCATTTAATACAATTGGCATTCATACAGGCAATGCACAGGCTCAGTATGTGCTGAATAACGAGTTGTTTCGAGAATATGGACGTGGAATGGAAGACGCAGCAGGTATCATCCTTTATTCAGAAGCCGAGGAAACATATGCCTATGCAACGATTTGGGATGAGGAGCCATTTTCTTTGGAAATGATGAATGCAGTTGAAAATTATATAGAAAATGAGGAAGAGCTGCAAGAAGATAGAAATCGTACCATGCAGGAATCATCATTGGAAGAAGTACAGGTAGTACAAAATACAAAATCTGATATGGAAATAAGTGAAACGGAAGAGGAAGAAAATCAGGAGTTAGAATCGATAAATTCAAGTGATGCAATAGAAATAAAATTGGATTCCAGTCAGGATGAAAATGAAGCCAAAGAAACAGAAATTCAACTGGAAGATCAGGAAGAGAAAGCCAAAGAACAACGACTGCAAGAACAGATTTTGCAAGCGTTGCTGAAAAAGATAAAAGGGGAAGAAGAAAATGAAATGGGCGAAAAAGAGAATATACTTTCAGTCGCAGAAATAAAAGAACCAATTCAGGAAGAGGGACAAAGAGAAAAAGAAAATAAAGAGCGATGGGAAGCTTTAAAAAATATTTATCCAAAAGCAGAGCCATTTCAGGCACAAGAAGAAGTGGAATGTCTCAAAATAAAACCTGGCTCCATTGGAAGGCTTCCCAGGCAAACTTGGATTTTTGCTAATAATAACTTTGTGTTGTATGGATATATGAAATATCATTATCTTGTTTTAGCCAAAATGGGAAATACTTATTTTTTAGGAGTACCAGGAAAATACAATCCGAATGTAAAAATGTTGGCAGAACAATTTGGATTTGAAAATTTTTATCCTGTGGAGGAAAATCGAGGATACTGGTGTGTACCCATCTTATATCCAAAAGGAAAAGAAAATTAAAAAAGGGAAGTTTCTTACAAGTAGACTATCTTGCAAGAAACTTCCCTTTACTTTCCTTTTATAATGTGTTAAAGTATAAAATATAAATTTGACCGCTTACTATTTATCAAGGATATTTAGATCTTTCTGATGTAACGATTACATTTAGAGGAAATAGTACGGAGCTATTGTAAAAAATATTAAAAGATATTGTGGTCTATGTTGTTTATGATAGTTCCTTTCATTTAGGAGGTAAGGGAGTGCTTTTTCAATCCATTCGTTCACAGATGAATATTATGCTTCAAAAAAAGACGGCGATTCTTGCATTTTATATTATATTAGGACTTGTATTTTGTAATTATATTGTTAATGTTTTACATTACCGTGGATATGATGTAAATGAAATGTATCAACCAGTAAAATTACTATTATTAAGTGAAGAAAATATAACCGTTCCATTTGGAACTTATTTCATGCAGATTTATCCTATTTTAGTAGTATTACCTGCTGGATTTAGTTTGGCTGCTGATCGTCAATTGAATACTACGACATTTCTTTCTGCTAGGGTAGGAGTGAAGAATTACTTTATTGGAAAGGTTATTGCTGCATTTTTTACAGCATTTATTATTTTTTCCGTTCCACTGTTATTGGAAGTACTGTTAAACTATCTATCTTTTCCAAAAGGAGCAATGGGAAATTTATTAAATATAAATATATATTCGGACGAATATACAAATATAGTAAAACATTATCCATTTTATAAAATTTATGTTACTCATCCTTATTTGTATGCAATTGGATGGATTTGTTTAGTTGGAGGAACGGGAGGAATGTTGAATGTTATTACTATTGCCATATCTACATTTCGTATTCCTTATAAAGTTTTATTGTTCTTACCTGTTTATTTTATTTTGCAGGGGATGTATTGGATTGGAGATTTATTTCATATGAAATTAAGTCATTTTTTCTTTTTACGTATGTTTCCAATCTATCAATCGGGTTATCTTATTTTTTATGGCACTATTTTTATTTTATTTCTTTTAGCTAATATTATAATTGGAGTGAGATGCTGGAAAGATTATATTATATAAAGAAAGGTATTTAGGAAACATTTAATATGAGAGATTATATGAAATGTGTGATAATAGCCAGTATATGGGGGAGTTTTTACTCAATGTATTATATCGTTGAGAGAGGATCTATTTATGTGTCGAATATCATTATACATTGCAGTATTTCTATATATGATGTTATTCCATCACATTTAATTGAGATGACATTAAAAATGATGCCAATTTTTATTTTTCAAATAGTATTTGGTACAAGTATTTATAAGCATTTTTACTGTGAAACCAACCCTTCCGAATGGTCAAAAAAGCGCAAACTATCCCTC
>OERR01000038.1_pt1 | contig 41050 bp, 49 predicted proteins | sample 1540051 | NCBI WGS metagenome assembly OERR01 (sample SAMEA3891884, study PRJEB23780) | metagenome | biome: terrestrial biome; feature: animal house; material: Caecal content | place: Italy | collected 2015-05-05 | reverse complement strand
GTATATTACAATTATATTGGGTAAATGCATAAAACTATATCATAATAATCATCTTTTTTTATGAAAAATTGTCATTATTTTAGAAATATACCAGTAATTGGGGGCAGTTCTTTGTATATTTTTAAAATTTGACATTTTTATATATAACTCATACAGTAATCATACTATATGGGTTTACTATTTCTCAGATAATTACAAAACTTACTATTCTTTTAGTAAAAGTTGACTTCTTACTTATGGGGTGTAAGGTCTCAACGTTATTAAGTTTCTAATAATCTGAGAAATTTGTTTTACAGCTGATTTTTATAAAGGAGGTTTCATTTTTTATGGAAAAACAGATTTTCAAATGGAAAAAACGCTTATTAGCGGGAATTTTGACAATGGCTATGATTTTGACCGGATTTCCAGTTCAAGCTTTTGCCAGTGCAGAAATGTCGAATACTCCTGGACAAACTCGCAACATTGATGTTTGGGATTTTGGCGGAGTGTTAGAAGAGGATTCCATCCTCTACACAAATCATATTTCAGGAACCGATTGGGATAACGCTCAAACGGTTGGCAGTAATGGTTTATTTACCGAAGGTACTACAAATTTCGGTGATTTAACATTAACGCATACGGAAAAAGACCGCTTATATGCCCCAACAAGTCAAAAATCTTACAGCACTTCTCTTTCCAATTATGCTAAGATTGACTACCAGGATGGTTATCAATCCAATGGTGTTTACTATTGTAATGGAACAGGAGGAGAAGACAGACGAAACATCACTCTAGATAATGTCCAGGCTGGAGACAAAATCCAAGTCTATATGAGCTCTTCTAATAGCGCCGATGGTACATTTCATTTTAAATATTTAGGAGAAAATGGAATACAAGATAATACCGCTGCAATTTCTAAATTAGGTCAACGCAGTGATTTTATCGCTGAGTATTCTGGTTCCTATAAAATCTATGCAGATACAACAAATGGATTAAAACCTGTTTATGCCAGAGTTGTCCGTATTCCTTCGGCTTCCATTACTGGAACAATTGAACTCGGTGACCTTTCTAGTTCCAATCTCACACTTTCTTTTGTTAATACAAAAACAGACAAAACTTATTCCGCACAACTAGAAGCAGATGGTACATTCTCTGCATCCTTACCTTCTGGTGAAGACTATAATGCAGTATTAGGCGGTGTTGTTGATTACGGAATTACTTCCGATACAATGGCTCTTTCCGTTTCTTTTGAAGATTCCGTGAATGGTAAATCCAATGTTGTTTTAAAAGTAGAACAGAAGGATCTTGTGCAGTTCACTGGACAATTAAAAGGATTCGATGAAAACACCGATTTATCTCAATTAAAGGTAACACTTGTTCCAACTGATTCCACAAAACTTCCGATTTCACTTTCTCTATCTGAAGATTTAAGTTATGATACTTATCTTGAAAAAGGAGTTGAATATACAGTACAATTGGCTGGTGTAAATGACTACGATCCAGATACTACTTCGATTCAGCTCTCTGAAAACGCAGAAACGAATATCCTCGTACAAAAGAAACCTATTTATACCGTAAAAGGAAGCTTCCTGGGCTTGGGTGACAGTTCTGTAACAGAACTCATACTCGTACATGAAGACGGATATCGCTACTCTGCTTCTGTAAAAGATAATACGTACGAAATTTCTTTAAGAGATGGGGTCTATACAGCTGAAGCTGCTGTAGAAGGTTATCGTACAATCACTCATGTAATTGTATCAGGTAAGGACATTACAAGAGATTTAAAATTTAGCCCTACTTCGGATACAACACCTGAATTAGAATGGAAATCTGATATTTATGTTGGATATCCCGACAAAGCAGATAATTATGCAACGGTTCAAGAGGCAATGAATGCTTGTGAAGCAATGAATCCTTCCAATGAAGACCAGCGAATTACCGTACATATTGCTCCGGGCACCTACCGAGAACAAATTTCCATTCAGACTCCATATATTACATTAATCAATGATGAACCAGAAAATGGAGAAGTAAAATTAACTTGGTACTATGGAATTGGTTATCAATATTATAGCGTCGGAGAAGATGGATATTATGATGAAGATCGTGCTTACGATCAATATGAAAAGAAAAGTCCTGCAAAATGGGGCGTTGCAACTTATATAACAGCAGATGCAATCTATTTCCGTGCAGAAAACATCGTTTTTGAATCTTCTTTCAACCGTGAATTAACACAGGAAGAACTCGATGATGGAGTAGAACCAGACGGAACTACCATTGATTTTGAACGTACAAAAGGCTCTGATGTTACTTCTAAGGCAGCTACCGAACGTGCCGCAGCAATCGCTGTAGAAGCAAATTATACAGAATTCTATAATTGTAAATTTTTAAGCAGCCAGGATACCTTATACACAGCAAATGAAACACATGGATATTTTAAAAACTGCTTTATAGAAGGAAATACCGATTATATTTATGGCGGCGGAGATTATGTATTTTATGGATGTACATTAAGTACTTATGGATATACCGATCGTGGAAGTGGCGCCTATATTACGGCTTCTAGAAATCCAGTTCAATATGGCTATTTATTTAATAATTGTACTATCACTTCTGTAGATGGACGAATTGTAGATCCTGGATATTTTGGACGCCCTTGGGGACAGGATGCCAATGTTACATTTTATAATACTATATTAGATGATGCAAATTTAATTACTCCAGAAGGATGGACTTCTATGAGTGGAAACACCCCTGAAAATGCATCTTATAAAGAATATAATACAACATTGGCGGATGGAACTCCAGTAGATACTTCCAATCGTATTTCTGGTACCGTTATGACAGAAGAAGATGCCGCAAATGTTAACTTAGAAGGCTATTTTGGAAATTGGAAGCCTTATTACTACTATGGTGACGTAGAACAGCCAGAACAACCTCGTGAATGGAACTTTATCCGTTTCGGTTCTGGAGCAAAAGGAACTTTAACAAAAAATGACGATGGTACACTTCGAATTAATGAACCAGGCGGAAAAATCGCTGATAGCGAAGACGCTATGTCCCTTTACTATACCGTTCTGGATGCCAAATCCGAAAACTTCACACTGACTGCTACGTTTACCGTAACTGGCGGTGAATTTAACAATGGTACTTATGGTGACAACCAGACTGGTTTTGGTGTAATCGCAATGGATACGATACCAGAAACGGATCAAGCCTTTGATGCTCGTTACTTTAACTCAGCCTCTGCATGTGTCGCTAAATTCGTAAATAAAGACTTAGGTAAGACAGGCTACCGTATTGCTGGAGGAAAGTTAGTCACAGGATATACCGATCCAACTGGAACAACTGGTGCAGACGAAAATAATATCCGAAACATGGATAACAAAAATGCATTTGATTGGGATATGGATCCAAACTTAACCGAAGGACGTCAATATACATTAACCCTTAGAAAATCTAACACAGGTTATCATGCTATTTTAAACAACGATACAGAAAACCAGATTATTTTCTGGGGTCCTGAAAAATTAATGGTACAGGATGGAGATCATATTTATGTAGGATTTTTCGCAGGAAGAAAGATTCAAGTTGATATTTCTGATATTGAATTTACAGTAATTTCTCCTGAAGAAGACGAAGATCCAATTCCAGAACCAATTGAAGAATTAGAACCTTCTATTACAATTAACACTCCTTCTACAATTGGTACGCCAGAATATCCATTCCAATTTACTTCTAATGTAAATGGTACATTAAGCGTAACCGATGAACAGGGAACACAATTAATTAATCAACTCGCTGTAACAAAACAAGAATACTTAAACAAAGTATTTCAAGTAAAAGAAGGAACCAGCACATTTACGGTTACATTTACTCCTTCTTCGGAAGAAGAAAACTTAACCTCCTATGATCCAATTGAAAAGAAGATTTCCGTTACTTATCGCTCCATTACCGCTGATACGATTTATGTTTCACCAAACGGTAGTACAGATGGAACTGGCACAATCGAAAATCCAATGGATGTATATACTGCCGTTTCCTATGCGCATCCAGGACAGACCATTGTAATGCTGGAAGGTACTTATGCTCTTACAAAGGGAATCACGGTAGAACGTGGCCATAATGGAACGAAAGATGCACCGATCATTTGGACCGCAGATGAAAATGCAGCTGTAACGATTGATTTATCTAATTCTACAGGAGGTATTAACCTCAGCGCCGACTATTGGACCTTCTATGGTATGGAAGTGTGCAAGGCTCCTTATGGAGTGAAACCATTCCATGTACAGGGAAATTATAATACGGTGGAATATACTTCCATTCACGATAACGGTGACAGTGGTCTTCAAATTAGTGGTTTCTCCGATGAACCATTTGATATGTGGCCAGAAGGCAACTTAATTAAATATTGTGAAGCTTATAATAACTGTGATAAAACAGCAAATGACGCAGATGGATTTGCAGCAAAATTAACTTGTGGTGAAGGCAATGTATTTGACGGATGTATTTCTCACCATAATATCGACGATGGATGGGATCTCTATGCAAAATCTACAACTGGTTCGATTGGTGCAGTGACCGTTAAAAACTGTGTTGCTTACAGCAACGGTTATTTAAAAGCTCCATTCCTTGCAGATCCAGAATTAGACATTGCAACATTAACGGGTGAAGGCAATGGTTTCAAGCTTGGCGGAGAAAGTATGCCAGGCAAACATAGATTGGAGAACAGTATTTCCTTTAACAACTTAGCCAAAGGTATTACAAGCAACAGCTGCCCAGATGATATTATTATTAATTGCACATCCTATGCAAATGCTACAAAGGGAGCTGGCAGTGTAGAAAATGTTTCCCTTTATACAAATGCTAAAATAACGAATTACCAGGTTTCTGGTCTAATTTCTTCCATGCCATCTGCACATATGGAAGATAAGAGAGACGTCAAAGGACAGGAAAGTTTAGATAGTGAGAATAACTACTTCTTTAATGGAACACAGTCCGTAAACAGCCTTGGACAAGTATTTGATCCAGCAGAAATGTTCGTATCTACAGATATGACCATTGAACCAACATTGACCAAAAATGGTATTGATATGCACGGATTATTGGAATTAAATGAAAAAGCTCCAAAGAACGCAGGTGCGGTTCTTAAGCTTGATTCTGAAATACCAGCTACTCCTTCCATTATTTATTCTACTCACGTACAAAACATTGGATGGATGGATGATGTAACTGACGGTACATTATCTGGTACAACTGGCAGAAATCTTCGTCTTGAAGCAATTCGTATTCAATTAGAAAATGTTTCTGACGACAGCGGCATCAGCTATGCAACCCATGTGCAAAATCTTGGTTGGATGGATGCAGTATCAAATGGTGCATTATCTGGCACAACTGGCAAAAACCTTCGCTTAGAAGCAATTCGTATGAATCTGACAGGAAGTATTGCAGAACAATACGATATCTATTATCGTACTCATGTACAAAACCTCGGATGGATGGGTTGGGCGAAAAACGGTGAAAACTCAGGAAGCAAGGGCTTAAGTCTTCGCCTTGAGGCAATCGAAATCCGATTAGTAGAAAAAGGAAGCGAAGCTCCAGGTTCCACAGAAAATGCTTTCGCACAGCCTCATACCCCATCTCCTTCCATCAGCTATCGTACTCATGTACAAAACACTGGTTGGATGAATGCAGTTACCTCTGGCAACACAAGTGGCACAACTGGTAAGAACCTCCGTCTCGAAGCAATCCAAATTAATTTAAATACAGATGGATTGAATGGCGATCTCAGTTATCGTACTCATGTACAAAATACTGGTTGGACCACTTGGACTTCCAACGGTAAAACCTCTGGTACAACAGGAAAGAACCTTCGTCTCGAAGCAATTCAGATTAAGCTAACAGGAGAAATCGCAAATCAATACACAATCAGCTACCGTACCCATGTACAAAACAAAGGATGGATGGATTGGACTTCTGACGGTAAAACTTCTGGTACAACTGGAGAAAGCCTCCGATTAGAAGCAATTCAAATTAAACTAATTAAGAAATAAGCTAAATCCTACGCAAAAAAGGTCCCTGGCAATTGCCAGGGACCTCACTTTATTATTTAGCCTTCAATAGAAATATGTTTCTTTTCCTGTACTTTGTTTGGATCTACTTTTGGAATGGTAAGATAAAGTACACCATCTTCAAATTTTGCACTGATGTCTTCATGCTTTACTTCTTCTCCAACATAGAAGCTTCTGGAGCAGCTTCCGCTGTAACGTTCTTTACGGATATATTTTCCTTCTTCTTTCTTTTCTTGTGTTTCAGCATTTTTCACTGCTTTGACTGTTAAATATCCATTTTCCAGTTCCAAACTTAACTGGTCTTTTTTATATCCAGGAAGCTCTACATGAACCTCGTATGCGTCTTCTTTTTCTTTTATATCCGTCTTCATAATGTTCTTTTCCATTTTCTTTAAAGCAGCTTTACGCTCTCTTTCCCAAGGAAAATCCATCATTTCATCAAATAAACTTTCTCCAAAAATACTAGGCATCAACATAAATCATTCCTCCATTTCATTTATAAAAAACCTTTTATCGTATATACTCCATTTTCTTTCTCAAGCTTATAATCTACTTCTTATTAGCTTGACCTTTTCTTTTGTTCTATACGTAATATAACACTTATTGTTAGCACTGGTCAAGAGGTGAGTGCTAATTTTTTGTGAAAAAATTGTGAAATCCTAATTTTTTCTTTCAGGGATTTCACAACTAGTTTATAATTTTAAAATCATCTCTGCAACTTCTTCTGCCGTTTTTTCAGATGTATCAATTTTTATCGTATCTAATTCATGATACATTGGAATACGTTTCACACTTCGTTCTATCACATCGGCATTTCGCAAACCGTTTGCAACATCTTTTCTTAAACGACTTTCCAATACAGATTTGGAACAGGTAAGAGAAATGGTTACTACCCTACAGTTTCCTATATCGAGCTGTGAAAGAATATGGTTTATAATGTCCTGTTGATGCAATACCCAGCAAAAAATAATATGATCCAATGCAGAGCACTGGATAAAATTATTAAGGATATAACAGATATTTTCCATAACCATATTCTTTGTTTCTTCTGTTACTTGGAAAGGATGCATGTCCCAACACCAATCTCCATCCAGCAAAACACTATTGCGAAGTTTTATTTTTAAATTCTGGCTTACTGTAGTTTTTCCCACTCCCATTGTACCGCCTATCATATATAAATTTTTCATTACCGTCTCCTAATACCGCAGTTACTACAGCATTCATTCTAAAGGTTCGCTAAAATATCTAATAACTGTTTTTTATTCGTTCTATATTGCTCTGGATTATTATATTCTGCAAATCCAACATAGGCTTCCAACAATAGGAAAAATACTTGATAAAGCTGACGCCGTTTTTTCCTGTTTTCACTAATATGATTTTGTATCTCTAAACCATACCCTTTTAATAAGGAAGGATTCCTCATCCATGGACTAGAGAATTCAAAATCAGGATCTCCAAATACAGCTCGGTCACTGTCAATAATGGCTATAATTTCTAAACTCTTTTTATCCAAAAGTACGTTTCCTTCCCATAAATCTGTATGGAGCAAATATGGCACTCGTATTTCATCCAGTACTTCCCTATTCTGATAAAACATTTCTCTCAAATCATTTAATTGTTGTTGTTTTAATCCACCTAAGTTTTCCAATCGTTTTGTAATATCTTCCACTTCAAAAATAACTGCCTCACTCCATTTTTCAAAATATTTTCCATCTTGAATGCGTGATACAAATCCAAAATTTTCGCTGGTTACTTGATGCAACTTAGATAGATATTTTCCCATCTGAAAGTATAAATGCTTTCTTTGATTCTCAGTTAATTCTGCGTTGGACATAACGATAGATGGAATATATTCTACTATCATGAAATCTCGATCCACAATGCACTTCGATGTATCATAAGCAAGCACATGAGAACAGGGAATTCCTATTTCTTGACATACAGAATATACATAAGCTTCTGCCTTCATAAGATTTTCTTCAAACCCCATAATTAGATGACGATTTACTGGACCGAACCGCAAAACCGCTTTCTTATGCTTCAATCCATAAACAACCAAATATGTAGTATTAAACATTCCTCCATCCAAAAGCTGCGCTTCCCAAACCACCTCTTCTTGTAATAAACTTTGAAAGATCTTTTTGATTGTATCTATCGTAACTTCCCTAAATAAATTCGATTGAATATTCATGATAAAACTCTCCTAAACATTTTTCTTTATCATACAAAAATCTTTCAATCTCGTAAACTGTACATTTTCTATACTGGATGGTTCTATTCTAGTTCTTTCTCTGTCTTTCACTTATTATCCTTCCTGTATTTCCTTTTCTGAATAATCTAGCACAACTTTCTTACAATATTTGCAAATAGATGCAGGTATCAAAAAGTCAGAGAACACATTATTTTCTAACAGAATCTCTCCTTCTTTTGGCAATAATGTTATTTTATGCTTTTTCTTTACCCACGCCACTCTACGCATTCCTTGCAGAAATCCCTCCTCCATTTCTCGATTACAGAATGGACAGTTCATCCAATCTCCTCCTTATTTTTCTGTTATATATTCCATATCACCGAGATGATAAACTTCTATCATACACTCTTTTATCTCAGTTCCTACAGAAAGAAATCCAGAAAATTTGGATTGATTATATCCATAAGTCTCATCTATTATAGTAAAATTTTGGTTTACAAACATTGGGATAAAATCAATCAGGAACTGTTTTCTTCCTGTAAAAGAACCAATATTATCACAAAAATCCAGTATATATACATAACAAAAATCCCAATCTACATGATGGAACTGCAAACTACCCTCTATTTGTTCATACGGCTCAGTGGTACTTACAAATCCATTTTGAAAGGACATATGAAGTCCATCATCCAGAATTCTCATTTCTGTCACACACATATCATGTAAACTATACGGCAAATTTTTAATGTTACTTCTAATTGTAGTCTTCATAGTCCTCCACTTCAATTTAAATTTTCTGTTTTATATTCTACTGTTCAATATCTGATTTAATTAGTGAGTACATTTTCATATCCAAAACTTGACCATTTTTTACTGCATTGCTTCTAAGTGTTCCCTCATACTGAAATCCACTTTTCTCAAGGATTCGGCAAGAAGCAATATTATAGGCAAATGGCTCTGCAAAAATACGGATAATATCCGTATTTTCAAAAATATATTCGCATATCTGACGAACTGCGCTTGCTCCTAATCCCTTTCCCCAAAATTCTTCTGCAATATAATATCCCATTTCAGCAGTACGAAAATGAACATTATCTTTACGAAAAACCCCAATACTTCCTACCACTTTATCATTTATCGTAATAGCAAAAGCAAAGGTTGTATTTTTGTCCGAACTTAATAACTCACCAATATAGCTTTCTGCATCCTCCTCTGTATAAGGGTATGGGAGTCCATCTCTTAAATTATTCTGTATCTTTTTATTGTTGGCTATTAATGCCAGTTCTTTCGCATCATCCAGTCTCCACGGTCTAATTGTACAGTCCAAGTTTCCTTTTCTCCTTTCCTTTTCTCCATCTTTCATCTTTTTTCACTTCATCCAGTTTTGGAATAGAGTCACTGGCTCCATTTCTTCCAACAGCAATGGAGGCAGCTCTAGCTGCTGTATCCAAAGCATCTTTTACCGTCTTACCACAGATAATACTTCCCATAAAAAATCCCGTAAAGGTATCTCCTGCAGCGGTAGTATCCACCGTTTTTACTGGATAAATAGGTTGATAATAGTTTTCTTCTCTATATCCATAAACAGCGCCCTCTTTTCCCATAGTAAGCACAATCTGCGCATTTGGAAAATGTTTCGTCAAAGCATCCAATATCTGTCTGCCCTCTTTTTCCAAAATTCCACTTAATTGCATTCCTTCTAATTCATTTAGAATTAAAAAATCTACATATGATAAAGGCATATCAAAAATTTTTTCATTCATCGGAGATGGATTCAACACAATCTTCATTTCAATTTCATGCGCTCTTTCCATAATATAGGGAATTTGATTAATTTCATTTTGGAGTATAAGATAATCCCCTTTTTTAAAAAAAGAAAGAACTGAGTCAATATAATCTTTTGTTATTGTTTGATTTGCTCCGCCATATAAAATAATACTGTTTTCTCCCTCTGGAGTTGTCTGAATCATTGTATGCCCAGTTGGAAACTCTGTTTTCTGTATTAGTTCTGTATGTACACCTGCTTCATTTAACTTACGAAGCAACATATCTGAATCATTCCTTCCAACTGCTCCTGCATGCCATGTATCAATACCAGTATAGCAAAATGCGATGGACTGATTCAGCCCCTTTCCTCCACAGAAAATCTGCATATCATCGGAAGCCAACGTTTCTCCAGGCTGCACAAAATGTTTTACCTTATAAACATAATCTATATTTAACGATCCAAATACAAGAACCTTCATTTTCATTCTCCTCCCGTCCTTGTTGAACTATTTATTGTAATATTATACATCTTGGAATGATTTAGTACAACAGAAACGATATAAGCAAAAGTAAGAACATTATTTATTGAAGACTGAAAAAAATTTATAAAACACTATCATCGCAAATTTTTTACAGAATCGGTTGAATTTTTCCTCATTCCAGATATAATAAAAACAAAAAGCTGTTTCAATTGTACCTGGTTGTCATAAAGTATCTGGTTTGAAACAACTTGTAGAACGCTGATGTATCTCTCCAGAGCAATGTGTTGCCTTTGGGGATGGTGTACACTGGAAAAATATTTATATAGTTGCAGGAGAAAATCAATGAATAAAATAGGAATTATTTGTGCTGGTGATACCGAGTTAGAACCATTTTTACATAAAATAGAAATTATTAAAACGACAGAAAAAGCAATGCTGAAATTTTATGAAGGGAAAATTGGAGATGTAACTGTCATTGTATTGTACAGTGGCGTATGCAAGGTAAATGCTGCGATTGCCACAGAAATTTTAATTGACAGTTTTGGGGTAAATATAATTATCAACGCTGGAACAGCAGGAGGAATGGATGCTAACGTACAGCTTTTCGACACAGTTATATCGGAACAATGTGCCTATCACGATGTTGCGGACGATATACTTACTGATTTCCACCCATGGATGGAAACGGTGTACTTTCCTTCCAATCCGAAACTTCTTAGGATAGCAAGAGAATATGCTCTTACTTCAAACTTCCCTATTTTATTTGGAACAACCGTAACAGGAGAACAGTTTATTGAAGATGAGAAAAGAGCAGAAATCAATCAAAAATTTTCTCCTTTATCCACCGATATGGAAACTGCAAGTATTGCCCATGTTTGTTATGTGAATCAAATTCCATTTCTTGCAGTAAGAACGATCACCGATACAGCAGATCACAGTGGAATTGAAAATTTTGAGAAAAATTGTGAAGATGCATCGCTTATTTCGGCTAATATTGTCATCGATCTTGTAAAGGCATTTGCTTCGACAGCAGTTACACAATAGCTCTAGTGAAAATACTGATACCAAATAGAATAACGATGAATGGTATGCACGATAAATCGAGTAGGAGAATAGCATTACTGCAATTCCCCTAAAAATATTTTACGCACATCGGCATATTTTATTTTTTACTTTTGTTGGATCTTCTTGAACACAAATCTTACCTTTGGCATTTTCATCATCTAAAATAATTTCTCCTACCGCAGGTACTTGAATACAACCAGATAGTGGATTTTTGATACTGATAACCGGAGTCGTAATAGTTGCTTCTACTTCCGATTTTTCAAAGCATAGATCAGCATCTATCATTTCACAATTAATTAATTTTAGATTTTTACAATAACAGAATGGTTGTGTTCCGATAATTTTACAATTAATTAATGTAAGACCATTGGAATACCAAGCAAGGTATTCTCCTTTCACAACACTGTCTTTCACGGTTATATTTTCTCCATGCCAAAAAGCGTCTTTTGTATCCAATACGCAGTTTTCAAATGTGGCATTTCGGATATACTGAAACGAATATTTTCCTTTAAATGTTACATCAAAGAACTGTATGTTTTCGGAACGCATCATAAAATACTCACTTTCTGCCGTACTATGACGCATTGTAATATCTTTCACTGACCATCCAAACTCAGGAGAAATAATATCACAATCTTCTATTATGACATTACTGCATTCCCGAAGTGCTTTAATTCCATGCATTTTCGTTCCTTTGATTTCAATCTGATCCGAATACCACAGTGCTGCACGGCAAAGTTCTGTCATCTCAGAATTATTAATTTTTAATCCGTGATCATGCCAAAATGGGTAACGCAAATTGCAAAAGACATGATCAATCTGAATGTCACTACTCTCTTTCAAAGCACTTTCTCCATCTGCTGGACCATCAAATGCACAGTCTTTCAAACTTAAATGCTTGCTTCCATAAAGTGCCCGTTCCATATCAAAACTTTGATTCTCAATCATTGACATTTGAATTCCTCCCATCCATACAATGAGTTACTTAGTAAATAATTTTTCAATTGTTACGGATTTATCTTATTTATGCTGACTAATTTGATATACTAAATAATCCAGACAATCAATCCGTTTTTCTTCTTTGTGAACTCTTTCCAATAGAAGATTTCTATGTTTTTCTAAAAGTCGCAGCTGATCTTTCTGATTCCCTATTCTTAGCTGTTCGACAAAGTCAGTAATGGTATCTTGGTCACATCCAGCATCTTCTAGATTACGAACAATCGCCGCTTCTGAATCATATCTCATTGCTTTTACATCTCTTTTCTTTTTATTTCTTATGCCATCCTATTCCCCATCGCTAATTAAGATAATCTTATTTCCCCAATTTTCTAAAACAGGATTATTTTCAACAGCAGACACAAAATCCTCTGTCGCATCAAAATATCCTACCTTCGTATATTCCTCTGAAATCTCCGCATTCTTATAGTATAAAACAACTCTATTCGGATCAGAGTAAAACACTTCTCCAGCCTTTGCAGTCGTTACCGTTTCTGGATTTGATGGGATATCATATCGACTAGGAATATCATAATATTCCATTCCATCGGATTCATCATAATTATAAATTGGCAATCTCCTGTCGGTCGTTCCCACATATCTTGCAATGGCTTTGGCTGTATTATTATCTTCCATTTAAGTATAAACCATAATATTTAAAATAACAAATACTTATTTTTAATATTTAGATATAACTTTTTTCTATACCAATACTATTTCTGCTCTTTTATAAAAACGCTCCATTACAAACCTGTATTACCTGTCCCTTTACATGTCTGCCCATCTTACTAGCCAAATACAAACATGCATAAGCTTGATCAATTGCATCGCATTCTGGACCTGGGAAATAAACATAATGTCCACTGTATTTTAACATTTCTGCACCTCCAGGCTGCTCTCCTGCCTTGTTTGCCAGATGTGCTGGTGTCACAGTTGCTCCTGGAGCTACTGCATTACAACGAATGTTTGTATCAATCAAACGCATGGCAACGTTTTTTGTCAATGTATCCAACGCTCCTTTTGTAGAGGTATAAGTTGCTCCGCAGAATGGGCGAGTTCCATTTACGGAAGAAATATTAATAATTACTCCATCATTCTTCGGCAAAAAGATTTTTAATGCTTCTCGAATATAACGCATTGGTCCCCCTAAGTTGGTATTCATAACATACATCATCCATTCATCATCCGTTTCATCAATCAACTTCTGCTCTCCAATTCCTGCATTATTAATCAAAATATCCACATCTCCAAATTCTTTCAGAGCAGTTTCAAATACTTTCTCCGTATCTTTTGTAGAGCAAACATCTGCCACTACGCCAATTGCCCTACCACCTTTTGCACGGATTCCTTCTACAACATTATCTAATTTGTCTTTACCACGGGCAGTTAACACAACTGCTGCCCCCTCTTCTGCAAACAATTCTGCCATTGTTTGTCCCATACCATAACTTGCTCCAGTAATAATTGCAACCTTTCCTGCCAACATTTCTTTTTCCATTTTAAAATACTCCTTTCAAATTTTGATTTTTTCATTTATTTTTCCATATTAATCCAAATAACCAAATCTATTTTTTTCAATTTTCCCGCTGCCAGCCAAGAAAATAAAACAAAACATCCTACCACAGCGCTAACTGGAAGAACACTACTTCCAATACTAAGATTCGAAGTAAAATCACTAATTCCAAACATCCGCATTAATGTTGCCACAAGCGGGTCTGTCAAGATCATACTTAGCATTGCTCCAATCATGGAACCGATAAAAGCAACTATCCCAAACCGTAAAGCAAACAAACTACGCAGCCATTCAATGTGAAATCCCAATGTTTGATAAATTCCCATATCGTTTCTCTCCATAGAAAGAAGTTTATTTCCTGTAAGTACTGTGACTGTAGAAATGAATATCACAACAATCCCATAAAGAAATATTATTAAAAGCTACATTGCAGAAAGGATTCCATACAAACCTGGCCAAGAGTTCTCATGAAGATAAACATCTCCACCATAATTATTTTCTAACATTTGGACAATGAAAGACTGTTTTGATACATCTTGCAGAAAATAATGCATACACCACATATTGGCTGTTTCTTCTCCAATCTGATCGTACCCCTCACGGCTCATTCTTATATTAGCACCCATATCATTGGCACACTGATAAATTCCAGAAATGATATATTTTTCCCTTCCTCTGGAAGCAGCTAACATAACAGAATCTCCAACACTTACACCCAAATCTGCTGCAACAAATTCAGTCAATACAATTTCATTGGATTTGGTGCAGGTTCTCCCTTGCAGTATATGAAAATATTCTGGCTCTGTAATGAAATTTCTTTCTATTGGCTCTTACCAATAATTTTATTTCCTTACCTCTTTTTCATTTCGTTCTTTTGCAAGATAGCCAGCTGCAACTACATTTTCAAATAAAGTCAAATTGCTGACCAAATGTGTTTGTTGAAATACGAAACCAAAGTGTTTTGACCGCAACTTTGCCATCTGTTTTTCGTTATAATCACTAATCTCTTTTCCACGATATGCAACCGTTCCACTTGTAACCCGATCCATACCACTGAGTGCATACAACAATGTCGATTTTCCCGCACCAGATGCCCCATAATAATTGTAAAATCACCTTCATAAATCTTCACATCAACATGATTGAGTATCAACTCATGCGAACCACTGCCAAAAAATCCTTTTCCAACTCTATAACTTCTGAAGTTAATGTAATATGCTCCACTTCTTCCCCCGTTGTTGTTGAAGAATAATCCATTTAATCCTCTCCTATCGTTCCGCATCCAGTTACTAACAAAATAACCAGGACGGTCAACAGCTCCAAAATTATTTTTTTCTTTTTCATCCAAAAACTCCTTACTGTTTTTTGTAAATTCAGTGTAGCACCTACTATATCAAATATCAAATACTTATATTTAATGCTTTTATATAGTTGAAACCTATAATAATCCATGTTATACTAATACCATATTCTTTTGACCAAACAATTTTTAAATATCTTATTTCAACTTTATAAGGAGATTTTTTATGGAATTGCGTGTATTACATTATTTTTTAGCTGTTGCCAGAGAGCAAAGTATTTCTAAAGCTGCGGAATCACTCCATCTTTCCCAGCCAACGCTTTCCACTCAATTAAAGAATATGGAAGAAGAACTCGGAAAACAGCTTATGATTCGAGGCACAAAAGGATCTCGAAAAATTGTATTAACCGATGAAGGTATGCTTTTACGGAAACGGGCAGAAGAGATTCTTGAATTAGTGAGAAAAACCGAAAATGAAATTATGCTTACAGATGAGACAATCGTAGGAGATGTTTTTATTGGTACTGGGGAGACCGATACGATTCGCCTGATTGCAAAAACCGCACAGGAAGTAAAAAAAAATTATCCAGAAATCCATTATCATATTTCCAGTGGAAATGCAAGATATGTAATGGAAAAACTGGATAAAGGACTGATTGACTTTGGGATTCTCTATGACTCGGTTGACTTAACAAAGTATGACTCGATACAGATTCCAGTCAAAGATAGTTGGGGTGTACTAATGCGAAAGGATTCCTCCCTTGCTGATAAAGAATTCATTTCTCCAGAAGACTTATGGGATAAACCACTGATTGTTTCACAGCAGGAAAATCAAGGCGGTGAACTATCTGGATGGTTAAAACGAGATCTATCCACCCTAAATGTAATTGCTACCTATAACCTTCTCTTTAGTGCTTCTCTTTTAGTAGATGAAGGCATGGGCTATGCCATCTGCTTTGATAAAATCATTAATCCAACTGGCAGTAATCTTTGCTTTCGCCCTCTAAAACCTAAATTAGAAGCAACTGCATACCTCGTTTGGAAAAAATATCAGATGTTTTCCAAAGCCGCCGATAAATTTTTAGATTTCATGCAAATACAACTTTCTTCTGAGGAAATATGAAAAAATTTTAAAGATAAAAAATTGACCTCAATAAACTCGATTTTTCAATCCAACTTATTGAGGTCAAATTATTTTTCAATGAATCTTACTTAGGTATCCAATCCTGTCTTTTCCATTAACTTCTGAAGCATAGCCACATTGCTTCCACATTCTTTAATATCCTGCCCCGCAAAGACGGTCGCTTCCTCCATCTTTACCGTTAGTAAATGAACTTCCCCATCCATCCTATATTCATAGGATACTTCTCCAAGATTATCAATTACTGCCAACAAAATATAGGCATATGACCGCATATTGCTTTCCTTTTTCTCTTTCTGAGATGCAGAAATCTCATTTTCTAAAATTAGTTTCCACCCATATGGTTCTGTCGTTGTCTGCAATTCATTCGTAAAATTCCCAAGATCGTTTGTTATATTTAATGCCATTGCTGTACGTCCATTTTCTGGCATTGCACCTACATATGGATGTCTGGTCTGATATACCGCAGACGTTATAGCAGATATCGTTTCTCCCTGCGCCCATATAATTCGATCATCTAGCCATACCTGTGTAATATCTTCACGAGCTTCATACTCGAACTGAAACTCACCTTGATAGAATGGACTCTTTTTTACTGCTTTAAAAGAAACTGTTACTACCCCATCCATTTCTTCATATTTAACAGAAGAAATACCAAGGCTTTTATCTGCGATTCCTCCAGTTATGGATAAACAATTGCCATCCACAGTTATATCACAGGCAACCATTTCACTATATACATGGCTTCCAATAAAAAATATTTTTGCTGCCAACACTCCTACGATCATGACAATGGATAAGATAATACTTCCGAAAAGAATTCTCTGATTCTTTTTTCTAGTTTTTTTCAGAAAATCAATCTCCTCTTTATCCTGAGAATTCATGAACTGTACCGATGGTTCCTTCATTGCTTCTAAACGGTTCCTGCAATTTTCACATTCCGCAATATGTTCTTCCACAATTTCATTTGTAACATCACTTGTCAATCCATCAATATAAGATGGGAATAAATCCTGAATCAATTCACAAGGCAATTTATGTTTCATCTTCTATCAAATCCTTTCTAAGTTTTTCTTTTCCTCTATAAAACGTCACTCTTGCCCAATTTTCCGTCTGCCCCATAATCTCACCAATTTCTTTAAAAGACAAATTTCCAAAAATCCTCAAATATAAAATCTCACGAAAGGGTTCTGGACAGGAATGCAGTCGTTTCATAAGCTCCAGTTTGTTTAATGATTGCATCACATTCGTTTCCGCCGATTCTATTGTCCGATCATAGTCTTCCAGATTTTCCAAAGGTGGATGTTTTCGCTGATAGGAACGTAACTGATTTTTGGCGATTGCACACAGCCAAGTTGATACCTTACAGCTTCCATCAAAACCATCAATATTTTGAATTGCTTGATAAAATGTCTCTTGCGTTAGTTCTTCCGCCACATCTTGGTTATGAATCAGAGACAACAAATACTTATAAACTCGTTTTGCATATTTCTGATATATTTCATCCATTGACTGCATTTTCTTGCCTCCTTTCATTCGTTCTATATTGTTAATGTTAATTTATCAGGATTCGTTACATCAATTTCAAAATTTTTTCTAAAATAAATACAGTATGCTAATTGTTCAGTATAACAGCTCCACTGCTATTTATCAAAGAAAAAGCAAATAATATTTTCTGTATTGTCGAAAACTTGACTTTTTTATTTTATAATAGAAAGAATGAAACAATAAGGAGATTAAAAGATGAAACATAAAATACTAATTATAGATGATGAAGAAATGATATTGGAAATGCTAAAAAAATGTTTAGAAGCAGAGGATTTTCTTGTGTATACAGCAAATAGTGCAAAAAAGGCATTGGAACAGTTGTCCATTGCCCCAGATATTATATTGTTAGATATCAATATGCCAGAAATAAACGGTTTTGAATTATGCCAAGCGATACGAGATCATATTACTTGCCCAATTCTGTTTTTGACCGCAAGAGTAACCGAGCAGGATGCAATCAATGGATTCTCTGTCGGTGGAGACGACTATATTACCAAACCATTTCACATGGATGAATTATTGGCTAGGATTTCCGCCCATATACGCCGCGAAAAACGCAAAAATACAACAGCAAATATAAAGTTTGATAACGAGCTTATGATTGATTACAATGGTCGAATGGTATTTTTTCAAGATCATCCATTGGATTTTTCTAATAAAGAATTTGAAATTATCCGCCTGCTTTCTCAAAATGCAGGAATGGTCTTTGATCGTGAAACAATTTATGAAAAACTATGGGGATATGACGGCAATGGCGATAGTATTGTGATAAAAGAACATATTCGTAAAATTCGAAATAAACTGACCAATTACACAAATAAGAACTACATCGAAACAGTATGGGGAGTGGGTTACAAATGGATAAAATAAGTTTAAAAAGGTCTATGACACTTACTTTCTTAATCACAATATGCCTAATCTCCATTTTCTCTGGAATTGCAATCTTTCTTGCAAATGATGCACAGCAAGAAATATTAAAAAACCAATCCCTTATCATCAAAAATCCAAGCTACCAATTCGATGAATATACCAATAGATATTTGATTGATATTGATAAAAGTGAAGTCGAGTGGCAACAATTAAGCATATGGCAAAATTTTGCCTATTATGGCTGTTACTTTGTTATGATCGGGTTCCCCATCCTTTTTATTATCATTGGCATTGGAAGTGCATCAGCCATCTATTACCGTACCAAATTGCGAATTCCCATTTTACAGCTTCAAAATGGAATGAGACGAATACAAGAAAACGATTTAGACTTTAGAATTGAATATCACAATCATGATGAGTTAGGACAATTATGTCATTCTATGGAAAAAATGCGAACCGAGCTTTGCCATAATAATAAAGTTTTATGGGAAATGTTAGAACAAAGGAAATTGCTGAATGCCTCCGTTGCACATGATTTAAGAACACCTATTACCGTATTAAAAGGATATCTGGATTATTTACAAAAAAATATACCATGCCAAAAATTAACCGAAGAAATGATAACAGATACATTGACTTCCATGCAAGGAGCCGTTCTGCGATTAGAACGTTACACAGAATGTATCCAAAATTTAGAAAAACTAGAAAACCTGGAAATACACTGTGAAAAACAGGATACTGCTTTGTTTTTAAAGGAAATAAAAAGTAACATCCGTCAGTTAAGAACCAAAAAAGAAATTAGTTTCAAATCTAAGATTGCTTCTTCTTGCATATCTATCGATAAAACTGTATTCTTTCGAGTTCTAGAAAATCTTCTGCAAAATGCACTGCGATATGCACAAAAACAATTAATTCTAAATATTTCTCAAACCGATCATTGGCTTAAACTTTCCGTAACAGACGACGGACAGGGATTTACGGAGGAAGAACTGATACATGCAACTACAATGTTTTACGGAAGAGAAAAAAATATGGAGCATTTCGGCATAGGTCTTGGGGTATGTAAATTACTGTGCGAAAAGCACGGAGGCTTTTTAGAAATTAAAAACAACGAAACTGGCGGTGCCTGTGTAACAGCCATTTTAAATATTTCTTAATTCTTTTGCCAAAAAATTGACTTTTTTCTATTAAACTCTCCTTACATCCCAAAGTAAGGAGGTTTTTATTGTGGAAATTATCATCAACAATCTTTCCAAACGCTACGGAAAAAAAGAAGTTCTTACAAATATTTCATTAACAATTCCAGAAGGTATGTATGGACTACTCGGAAGAAATGGAGCAGGCAAAACAAGTTTCATGCGTATACTAGCAACTCTTTCCATTCCAACGAATGGAGATATCCAGATGAACGGAGTGTCCATAAAAGAAACAACAAAAGTGCGCGAAATGATCGGGTACTTACCACAGGACTTTTCTATTTATAAAAATATGACTGTTTTTGGAGCATTGGACTATCTTGGTCTATTATCCAATCTTCCTAATAAAATACGCAAAGAACGAATTTACACACTACTTGAACAAGTCCATTTAAAAGACAATGCAAAAACAAAAGTAAAAGCCCTTTCGGGAGGAATGAAACGCCGATTGGGAATTGCACAAGCTCTTTTACATAATCCTCAAATTCTTATTGTAGACGAGCCAACCGCAGGATTAGACCCAGAAGAACGCATCCGTTTCCGAAATTTACTAAGCGATTTTTCGGATGGAAGAATCGTGATTTTATCGACACATATTGCTTCCGATATCGAATCTACCTGTCAAAACGTTGCTGTACTAAATAAGGGTAATATTCTATTTCATGGCAGTACAGAAACATTGAGAAAACAGGCGGATCATAAAGTCTACTTAATTACAGTACCAAAATCCCTTGATAAACCGATCAAAGAGCATTACTATGTCTTAAATCGAAACAGTACAAACACTGGTATCCAGTATCGAATACTATCCAACACTCCACCAAACGAACTGGCAGAAATCCAAACTCCCACACTGGAAGATGGGTATATGTATTTATTGCAGCAAGCGGAAGGAGAATCCTAATATGAAATGTTATCGAAAAGAATGTCGCAGAATCGCATCCAGTCTTATCTACTATCTTTTTATTGCAATACTAATTTTTAACTGGTTTCAAAATTTTCATGGCATAACCCGGACAGAAATTGATATGGCAAACGGAATTTCTTCCAATAATGTTGGCTTTAATCGCCCGTTACTGAAAGAGCCTACGAAAGAAGATAATTATTTTGGCAGTAAAACTTCGGAAGATGACCCAGACAGGATCATGATGGGTGTTACAAGAATGTTACTTATGGAATATAAAAATAATCGTTATGCTACATATCCTGTCGGATATTATAAAGCGATCACACTTAGCAGCGAGGAACAATCCCGTGTACTGGAAATTTTATGTGAAATTACAGGGTTAACAGAAGAACAGCTAAATCATTTGCCAAAGGGCTACTTTCCTGCTGTAACTGGTACAATTATATCCACAGATAATCTAGAAATGGACGAAAATGGAAACATCGTTGTACCAAGTGAAACAACCACGAATCCTACCAATGACAAAACAAAAAAATTTATATCACAAGTTACTTATGAGCATTTCAAAGAGCTGATGCATGAAATGGAAACAATCATTGGAGAACGAGGTTCCAATTATTCTGAAGAAATGATGATAACTTATTTTGGTATATCAGAAATGACTTATGAAGAAGCTTATGCACAATACCAGCAAACCATCCAAAAAGACAAAGTAACAAATGGATTTGCCCGTCTGTTCTGCGATTATATTGGTCTTGTATTAGGTCTATACCCGATATTTCTTATCGTAATCATATGGTTAAAAGACCAATCTGACAATACGACTGAATTGATTTATTCCAGAAAAATATCTTCCATCCAATTGGTCGTTTGCAGATATCTGGCAAGTATTACAATGATATTAATTCCTGTTCTATTATTAAGTTTTGAGTCACTCATTCCACTTATATCATTTGGAACAGAACATCAGATTGCCGTTGATTACTTTGCATATATAAAATATATTTTATGGTGGCTATTACCTACCACAATGATTGTGTGTGCATTTGGTACATTTTTTACATTACTGACTGATAGCCCAATTGCAATTATTCTGCAATTTCTTTGGTGGAACATTGATAAAGGTATTACCAGTCTATCTGGCGATACTCAATTGATGACTTTAATGATACGACATAATACGTTAAACGGTTATGAACTAATACAAAAGGATATGAATGTGATTTGTATAAACCGATTTATAATGGCAGGAATTAGTATTTTACTGATCGCTCTATCTGTATGGATCTTAGAACAAAAACGGAAAGGAAACCTCAATGCAATCAATGTTTATAAACGATGCTTGGAACATTCTAAAAACAAACTTTCATTTAGCCATACAAAATAATTTACTTTTGGCAATTACATATTTACTCCTGATTCCTGTTTTCAGAGGAATTGCAAATTTAAACAGCATTTACTCAGCAGAATGTTTGGAACAATCCGTAACACTTATTGGAATATTACTGATTGTTCCACTCCTTGCCCCTGAACAAAATGCTGCCATACAAGAAATCCTATTCACCAAACCAATGCCTCAATGGAAGATTTTATTCACACGAGTTATTTTATCGCTGATAATACTTGCCATTTTAACCTGTATATTTGCAAAAATTATGATATTAAATGGCTGTACATTTCCATACTGGAATTACGTAGCAGGAACGATTATTAGCGAACTGGCTTTAGGAAGCATTGGTTTTTTCCTAGCAGCCATCACTCATTCCACCGTAATAGGTTACCTTATTTCAACTGGGTATTTCCTATTAAATTTTCTCGGTAATATTTCAAGCCAGAGTATTTTTTATTTATTTTCTATGGGAACAGAAAATTACATAACAAAACTCTGGCTGATGGGAATTAGTATACTATTTCTATCTGTAACTTTCATCCACAGTAGAAAAGTACACTGATTCATTTTAATTGGTTTCCATCGGAAAAGGCAGTCCCTACTTTTCCTCCCAATTTTAAATACGCACGGTTTGCTGGATCATAGGAAATTGCATTCAATTTTTCTGGATCAATTTTTCCTTCAGAATTCAAAATGTCCTCATCTACACTGACGTTGACAATCTCAGCTACAATTCGCAGCGTTGCATTATACTGATTGATTTCTTCTACCTTACATTCCAAAGAAATCGGCAGTTCTTCAATGACTGGAGCATCTACAAACTCACTTTTGGATGTGTGAAAACCTGATTTTTGGATTTTAAGTGGCTCATCATGCCCCGATACAATACCAACATAATCCGCTGCCACAAGATTTTTTTCATCGGCGATACCTACCGTAAACGCTTTCCTTGCTTTAATATTATCGGATGTCTTATGTCTTACCCCAATATTAATCTGAATTCGATTTGAATTCACGATTCCGCCGTATGCCACATTCATGGCATCAACCGTTCCATCCTCACCGTAAGATGCCACAATCAGCACTGGCTGAGGATATACATATGGATTTGCTCCCAAATTTTTTCGCATTACGATTCCTCCAATTCATAAAAATTCTTAACCATGGTCATTTATGCCAAAACGGACCGACGACTTAAAAAATCTGCCAGCTTTCCTGTTGCCTCTTTTAAGATTTCAATTCTTGGCAAATAGACAATACGGAAATGATCTGGCTGTTTCCAATTGAATCCTCCGCCATGTACAATTAAAATCTTCTTTTCTTTTAATAAGTCCAATGCAAATTTTTCATCATTTATAATATTAAATTTTTTTGTATCTATCTTTGGGAAAATATAAAACGCAGCTTTTGGTTTCACAGCAGTAATGCCTGGTATATCATTTAATGCTTTATAAATGAATTCTCGTTGTTCATAAATTCTTCCTCCAGGTACGATATAATCCTTCACACTCTGATGACCTCCCAGCGCAGTCTGGACAATTGATTGAGCAGGTACATTGGAACATAGTCTCATATTGGAAAGCATATTAATTCCCTCAATATAGTCTTTTGCCACCTCTTTATTACCGCTTAAAATCATCCATCCAATTCGGAATCCTGCAATCATATGTGATTTAGATAAACCACTGAACGTTACACAGAATACATCTGGTGCCAATGATGCAATTGAAACATGTTCCTCTCCATCCATAACTAAGCGGTCATAGATTTCATCGGAAAAAATCATAAGCTGGTGCTCTCTTGCAATATCCACAATCTGCTGCAAAACTTCTTTTGGGTATAATGCCCCAGTAGGATTGTTTGGATTAATAATAACAATCGCCTTCGTTCGATCCGTAATTTTCTTTTTAATATCATCCATATCTGGATACCACTCTGACTGTTCATCGCAAATATAATGTACTGCTTTTCCTCCAGCAAGCGTTGCACATGCAGTCCACAATGGATAATCTGGGGAAGGGATTAAAATTTCATCTCCATCATCCAGTAAGGCAGACATACTAATATTAATTAATTCACTCACACCATTTCCTGTATAAATATCATCCATTGTAATGTTTGGTATTTGCTTAATCTGCTCGTACTGCATAATTGCCTTCCTAGCAGAAAACAACCCTCTCGATTCGGAATATCCTTCACATTCTGTAAGCTGCCGACGCATATCATAAATCACTTCATCTGGAGTACGAAAATCAAATGGAGCAGGATTTCCAATATTTAATTTCAATATCTGTGTTCCTGCCTCCTCCATTCTAAGAGCTTCATCTACAACAGGTCCTCTAACATCATATAAAACATCATTTAATTTGGATGATTTTTTAAATTCTCGCATCATTCTTCCTCCCAAAGTTTTCCTATTTTTCTGTTCCTGATCTGCCTGAAAGGACGTTTCTTCCTCTTTTTTCCAGACAGTTTTTCCACTTAACCAATCTTCCTCTACTTGTAACGTACTGGCTAAAAAACGAAGCATATCCGCTCGTGGAATCGTTTTTCCACTCACATACTGACTGATATGACTCTTTCCCAGCTTAATTCCCTGATTAGCCGCTGCTCGAATCAAATCAACTTGCTTCATACCCTGTCGCTCCATAGCAATCTTCAGTCTATCTGCAAATGTATCCATTACTTCTCCTTTTAAAAGTTCAATTTAGTTCAAAGTTCAATTTAATATGGGTAGAGTATATCATGCTTTCTCCAAAAATTCAATGCCAAAATATTAAATTCCAAAAGTTCAATTTTAGAAGTACAAATTTCCAGATCATTGAAACTATTGTAGTTTTTGCTTTCTATATTGTAATGGAGAAATACTGTAACGGTCTTTAAAACTTCGTATAAAATAACTGACATTCGCAAAACCAGAATGAAATGCTACTTCTGTAACTGGAAGAGCAGTTGTTTCTAACAGCTCTTTCGCATAGGTAATTCGCAAATGCATGACATATTGTGAAAACGTTATTCCAAAGTTCTTTTTAAAATAATTCGATATATATTTCGGCGACATATAAAAGTGAGAAGCTAAATCTTGTAACGAAATTTCAGAACAATAGTTTTGTCTAATATAAATCAGTATTTCACGCTGCATATCATTTTTTCCTGCCAAAGGAGAAACAATTAAACAATCAAAATCAATTAAAAGTTCAAATAGTTGTAATAATAGCCTCCGTGTTTTTATTTGTTTCCTTGGATCATCCGAGTTATTGATTTGTATCATCCCATGCAGCGTATTCGTAAAATCACGGAGCAATCCTAATTTAGAAATATCATTTTTTATTATCAATTGTCCTGAACGCAGTGGCTTCATAACTTCCATTTCCAAAGAATCTTCCGTTTGAAAGGAAATAAATTCCAAAGGAAAAAGAATTGTATAATAGGAAATCGCCTTACCTGGAGAAGACATAAAGTGTAATTCTTTTGAATTTACAATAAAAATGTCTCCCGCCGTGCCAATATATTCCTGATTGCTTATCGTAATACGCAGGAGACCGTTTTCTATAAATATAATTTCTACTTCATCGTGCCAATGAATTGGATATTGAAACGGTCTCTTACAACAATGAATATAATATTGTGCATAAGGGTATTCATTCGTCCCATGAGGAATATTTTCTCTTAACTCTATATTCACTCCCATTCCTCCCTCCGCTTTGAATCATATAACCAGTATATAATAAAAATAGAAATAATGCAATTTTAAATAGAACTTCTGCAAGTAAATCGCTAAAATAAGCATTACAATGTAGAAAAAGTGAAATATACGGAGGATGGAAAATGGAAAATATAAAAGACCAAAATATTTTAAAGCTAAGCTTGCCTATTTTTGTCTCCTCTATTCTGTCCATGGCGGTAGGATATGTGGACACAGCGATGCTTTCAGGTTATAACGAGAATTCCGTCGGTGCTATCGGCAATGCCAATACGGTTCTTAGCTTTATTACACTGGCATTTACCATTGTTTCAAGTGCAACAGGAATTCTTACGTCCCAATATTCTGGTGCTAGAAAAAGGGAGAGTTTAAATCAAGTTTACACCGTTTCACTGCTGATTAATCTTATACTAAGTGTAATTGTCAGTCTCATTCTATTTATCTTTCACAGACAATTTTTAAATTTACTGAATGTACCTGTAGAAATGCAAGGAGACGCCGCTTCCTACATACAAATCGTAGGTGGGTTTATTTTTACTCAAAGTATTTTCAGTACCTTTGACCAAATTTTTCGGTGCAATGGCAAAACCAAAATCGGTATGGTGCTTGCACTTTGTATGAATCTGATCAATATTGGGGGAAATTATTGTGTACTTTTCGGGCCGCTCAAATATCTTGGACTTGGCGCATCAGGTGTCGCTTACTCCACTGCGCTCAGCCGAATTGTCGTATTGATTCTTTCCGCTTTCTATTTTAAATTTAGAATTGATGGAAAAATCAGTATTCAATATCTTAGACCGTTTCCTCTTAAAATACTAAAACAGCTTCTTTCGTTAGGAATCCCTACTGCTGGCGAAAACATCAGCTACAATCTTAGTCAGATTGCCATCGCAGCCATTATAAACACAATGGGAATCGTTGCAATCAATACTAGAATTTATTGCAGTATGCTCTGTACCGTAGCTTATGTTTTTTCATACTCTCTTTCTCTCGGTACACAAATTGTAGTAGGGCATAATGTAGGAGCAAAAGATTACGATACTGCTTATAAGAAAGTATTAAACATACTAAAAATTTCCTTGGTCATTGCTTTGAGTCTTGCTGTTCTCAACTGTATTTTCAGTAGGTTTACTCTTACATTATTCTCCGATAACTCTGATGTAATTGCTTTAGGACAAACAATTATGCTCATCAGTGTTTTTCTAGAAATAGGCAGAACCACTAATATTGTAATTATTGGCTCTATGAAGGCATCTGGTGATGTAAAATTTCCTACTATAATGGGGATATGTTCCATGTGGGGTATTTCTGTATTATTTGCCTTTGTATTGGGAATTTCCTTGAATATGGGACTCATCGGTGTATGGATTGCTATGGCAGGAGATGAAATCTTTCGAGGGATTGTGGTATTTATAAGATGGATGAGAGGAAGCTGGAGAGGAAAAACTGTAGTTTTGTAATCACATTTCTTACATTATACAACGCTCATAAAAAAAGCACTCCTTTTCTTACCTTTAGGGTAGTGAAGGGAGTGCTTCCTATTGGTTTATGAATTTTTCATAACGATGCTTCCAACGGTATCTGCTACATGCTCGCAAGCATCCGCACATTTCTCAAAGTAATTAAAAATTTCTGTCCAAGCAATAATATACAAAACATCATTTCCTTCTGTATGAAGTTTCCTCATATTGGATATATATAAGGAATCCGCTTCTTCTTCCAGCGTGTTAATTGCTATGATTTTCTGAGTAATTTTGTTTGAATGTCTAAAATCAGCAAACTCTTTTAACAGATTCTGTACTTCTTCACAGCACTGACAAACAACATCCAATAATTGTAGCGCTTCCTGCGGTATTTTTTGTACATTATTAATATAAACACGAATCAAAACTTCTTCTACTTTATCTGTAACATCATCAATATGGTGACTGAGCTCTACAATGTCCTCACGCTCGATTGGAGTGATAAATGCTTTCGCTAACTTATCAGTAAGTTCATGTTTTTTGTCATCCGCCATTCTCTCAATTTCATGAATTTCATCCAATCTGCGAGAAATTTCTTGCGGATTAAAATGTGTCAGTATTTCTTTCAGCAAATGTACTGCTTTACAAGAATATTCTGCACAGGAAATAAAGTTATTATAATAATAGGAATCTTGTTTCTTTGACATTTTTCTTCCTCCATTTATCTATCAAAAAATATACATAAAAATCTTAGCTATCACAAAACTAATGAAACCACAGCCTGGAAATGTAAAAATCCAAGTCAGCATCATATCTTTTACAACACCAAAGTTAATCGCAGAAAGTCTCTTCACTGCTCCAACTCCCATAATGGAACTGGTTTTGGTATGCGTTGTAGATACTGGGATACCAAAAAGGCTCGAATATAACAAACATAGAGCTCCTGACACATCGGCAGCAAATCCCTGATAACGTTCCAGTTTTACCATATCCATACCAACTGATTTGATGATTTTTTCTCCACCTACACTTGTACCAAGCGCCATAACAATACTGCATAATAACATCAGCCAAACAGGAATTGCCATTCCAGTAACTGAGTTCTGTCCATTTGCAAACGCTATACCTAGAAACAATACGCCAATAAATTTCTGTCCATCCTGTGCTCCATGCATAAAGCTCATAGCGGCTGCTCCTGCAATCTGTGCATACCGAAAAAAACTGTTTGCTGCTCTTCGCTCAATTCCCTGACATATAATTGTAATAACTTTACAAACAATCCAACCAGTTAAAAAACCAAGCACTAAACTAAGCACCAAACCATATAATACTTTTACCCACTCGCTGCCATTAATTCCTCCTGTCCCATGCTGAATCGCTATGGCCGCACCAGACAGACCTGCAATCAAACTATGGCTTTCACTCGTCGGTATTCCAAAGAAGGAGGCTGCCACACTATAAACCACGATTGAAAATAATGCTGCACATAGCGCAATCATGGCATTATGTGTATCTACTCCAAAATCCACCATATTACTAATCGTTGATGCAACGGAACTGTTAATCTGCGTCATAATAAATACACCAAAGAAATTAAACACTGCACTCATAATAATTGCTTTTCGTGGGCTTAAACATCGAGTTGTTACACAAGTTGCAATAGCATTCGGTGCATCGGTCCAACCATTTACAAAAATAACTCCTAATGTAAATAACACAGTAATCAGTAACATTGGGTTTTCTAAAATTCCTCCCCAAAAATTCAAAAACGATACGTCCATAAAAGCTCCTTTCGTCTTCTCTCATACATTGCAGAGTGAATATTCCAAATTCAACTCCACTACTTCTTCCATTATCGCTTTCATCTGTTTTTCAGATACACAGACCCATCATTTTTTACCATCTTTTTTCTGTAGCGTAACTAACTCACACGAAAAACAAGGCAATCGGAATGAGACTAAATAATTATGTAAAAAATAAATTCTATTATAATATGCAGATAATAGTAATGCCGATATAATCCAAAAGATAAACCATATTTTTCTTTGTTGGATATCATTCATCTGTCCAAATGGATATCGATCTATTACTTCCGCATTGTTTTTCCTATACGGACAAATTTTTAAAAAAATTCCATATTCGCTTTCATCCATATACTGCTGTGAGTACTCCACTTTCTGTTCTAGCACTGTCGTTACGGAAAAATCTCTTTTTACAAGATAAGAACCAAGCGGCAAAAAAACGCCTATAAGAACTACCATAGCCATCACAAAGGCAGCTCTGCGCCTACGTTCCATTTTATTGTCCTCCATTTGTAAAATTTGTAAAATTCTTGTAAAATCTATTAGATGATATCATTAAACCCTTTCAGTGTCAATTATTTATATTGTAAAATTCTTGTAAAGTTATTGTAAATAAATCCATTTATAGAACTTTTTTCTACAAATAAAGGGCAAAAAATTCTATAGGAGCTTTTTTTGCATATCACGATAATAAAAATCGCATTAAGCCTCCATATGCCTAATGCGATTTTTAAAAGTTAACTGTAAATTTATTGGATCCAATCACCAAAAATACTATTGAAACTCTTTTCTTAATACTTCCTTTGGCGGTTCAATCTCATTTGCCAATGTATGTTCTGTCAGTTCCGATAAAATTTTAAATTTCTTATTGAGTATTGGTCTCATACAATTTGGAACATGTTCTTGATGTGCCCTATGAATTGCTACACATTCCTTACAATTACCATGATAACGGCAAGCTTTTTTACATGAACAGTGATCCTTATCTTTATATTCCTCTCTGAACTCCGACGCAAATTCTTCCTGTAATTTTAATCCCTCTGCTCGATTTCCTTTATGAAATTCCTGCATCGCTGCAATTTCCTTCGGATTATTCTCTATAATCATTCTTATCCTCCAATTTCAATTAATATTTCCTCTTGATACTTTGTTATTTTGCTCAATAAATCATCTCGATCAATTTGACTAAAATCTGTTGTATCCAAAAGAATATGAGGTCCATTTGCCACAAAATTGTCCATACCTCTATTTATAATCCCCGCCATAAACGTTTCATACGATGCAGGTAATATGTTATTGTTTCTTTTCTTCTCAGGATAGCAATCATTTACTATATGACCCCGATGTCTTTCTGGGCTATTATTTCTCTCCACAAAACGCTGATATATTTTCTTATAATCTCCAGTTAATGTAATAGTAATCGCTTTATAGGAATATTTTTCGAGAATTAAAAGTAGACCTTCTCTAGATATATTTTCAAAGTTATTTTCCAATATAAACGGCCATTGACATTTCATTAGCTGTTCCGCCATATAATACATAATATTCATACTGGCAATACCTAATTTAACTTTTTCATCTCTTGACTGAAATCCAATCACATCATACATTAATTCCTTAATTGTATCTTTTGAAATAATTGGTAACTTTAAATTCTCTGCTAAAAACTTCCCTATTGAACTTTTCCCAGAAGCAGGAATCCCCGTAACTAATATACAATACATTTTACACCTCCCATATATCCTATTACAATGATTTATCTCTTTTCAATGCCAACACTTAGTTTTGAAAACATATATAAATAATCTCCTAACCAATCAATCTTCGTATTTTCTCTTTACTGCTCTTGCAATAAGAAAAAGCACAATACTAGGAACAATAAACTCTAATATCCTAACAAAGATAAATACATAAAACGGTGCTGAATTTTCAAATACATTATATTGAACAGAATCAATAATCAACCGAACAATAAATCCAATAATCAACAGGATTATTCCTACATACAAAAGCTTATAATAATTTTCTTTTTTCATAATCCAAATCTTCACCATCCACTTCCTAAAAAATTCCATGATTATATTTTATTTGTGCATATATCATCATTCCCAATCCTAATATAAATGAGATTCCAAAAACAATCCCGCATTTTGCAGAATATATCACCATGCACATAATGCCAGATAATATCATCCCAATTCCCATAATAATCATCGCTTTTCCCATAATACTTGTATATGCCTTTTTATCACTTTCTTTTACCTTCGTCCAATGATAATCATGAATCATATGAATTTTCTTTTTTATCCATATCAGATATCCTAAATATACAAATAACATTCCACCTAATCCCATAACGATGAGAACAAATAAATTTTCCATTTTATATATCACCCCGCTCTACCTAAATTGTCATCTTTCCATCTTTCCTGTATAATTATTTTAGCAAATAATACAGCTGCTTTCCATACATTTTCATTAATTTGGAAAATAATTTTAAAAAATGATTGACTCTCACGTAACGTGATATTGTATTCTTTTCTTAAGGGAATTAGGAGATTCCGATTCATCCCTTATCGATAACAAGGAGTTGAGAGAAATGAAACGTATCAGCCAAGTTTCCAAACTAACGGGTATCAGTATACGCACGCTTCAATACTATGACGAAATTGGATTATTAAAACCAAGCAAACGAACGTCTTCTGGTTACCGTCTATATAATGACGAGGCATTGCAAATACTACAACAAATCTTGTTTTTTAAAGAATTAGGATTTCCATTAAAAGAAATTTATGAAATCCTAAATAACCCTGATTTTGACAGAATAAATGCTTTTAAAAAACAAAAGGAATTATTCCTGTTAAAACGCAATCGAATCGACAAACTGATCCAACTCCTTGACCGTCTAGAGAAAGGAGAACAATGTATGAGTTTTAAAGAATTTGATCTATCCGATTATATCAGCGCCCTTGAGGATTTTAAAAGCAACCGTGCAAGTGAAGTTATAAAACATTGGGGAAGTATTGAAAATTTTGATATGTTTATCCAGAAAATTAAAGACGATGAAGACCATGTAGCCAAACTCGCCATCCAACAGTTTGGCAGTATTGAAAAATACACAGAAGAAATGAAGCATAATCTTGAACACTTTTCAGAACTTATGAATAAAGAACAAAATGAAGAAGTGGAAAAAATTTCCACTCAATCAGATATGCTGTACGGCAAACTAACAGCCGATTTAACCTGTGATGTATCCTCTCTGCAAATACAGGAAATCGTTTATGAGATACTACAGTTTATCAAAAAACATAGTTCTTCTGTGACTCTTGATAAGCCGCTCATAAACGTACTGATAGACTCTTATTCCAACGATTATGTAAAAACCATAACCGACACAAAATATGGCGACGGTGCTTCTGCCTATATTGTAAAAGCATTTCGCTATTACTTAAACCATAACAACACGCAAAACAATTAATAATATAATCAAACCCCAGAAATACGAATTCTAATAGCATTTCTGGGGTTCCATCTGCTTTAAATCCTATGAAAAACTACTTTTCCCATGTTAAAATATTTTTCATCTTACTCGTCCCTTCTGTATTCTAAAATATCGCCTGGCTGACAATCCAATGCTTCACATAGCTTTATGAGTGTAGATATTTTTAAAGCCTTTGCTTTTCCATTTTTCAAAACCGAAACATTCGCTATCGTAATACCAACCCGCTCTGCAAGTTCTGTTACACTCATCTTTCTTTTCGCAAGCATTACATCAATATTGAAAATAATTTTTCCTTCCATTGTAACCTCCTATATCGTCCAATCGCTTTGTTCCTGCAATATGGCTGCCTTTTTAACTAAATGAGATAGTACAGCAGAAGCTACGGAAATTACAATTCCTACAAATACGATAAAAAATGACATTATGACGATACTTGGATGATTCATATTAAGTAAAAGGAACATCACATTTCCCACAAAGAAAAAGCCAGCATCTCCCGCAGATAGATTAGAAATCCATTTCAGCAGCTTTGCATTTGTGTTAGAAAAAGACTGATCTCGACCTATGTTCGCTGCTATTTTCCAGGCAAAAACAAATGCAGTATAACAAGGAATCGCTGTTACCCAAATAAAAATAAGCCATGGCCAAAAGCAATAGGAAAATTCAGGATATTGCATCCGCAAATCTACTCCCAAATAGGGAATAACCACAGCGTAAATAATCAATCCACAAATACCGATTCCAATTATCATACATTTCAACCATTTTGAAAGCTTTTTTTGTTCCATATCATTCATCCTCCTTAATTTATTATGTTCAGTATATCATAGATCTTCATAAAAAGCAACAAATATTTATCGTAATACGATAAATATTTGTTGCTTTAAATATAACTCTATATTTCCTTAATTCAGTTAAACTTTAACATATCTCTGATTTCTGCTATTAGGCTTATCAGGAATGGTCATATGAATAAGGTTCCTATCTACAGTACAAAGTTTACATACCATTATATACTCTTCCTCATTTTCATCAATGATTTTAAATCCAACACTTTTATACATCTTTACTGCATAGTTGGCTTTCTGAACAGCTAATGAAGTTTGCTTATACCCACTCTTTTTTAATGCTTCTAGCATATTTTTCATTAAAGCAGTACCAATACCACAACTTCTATAATCGCTGTAAAGAGAAATGGCAAGCGAAGGCGTTTCATCATCGATATGACCATAATCATTCATAATACGAGCCCATACAGCACCGACAATCTTATTATCCACCTCCGCTACCAAACCTATATCCCCCTTCTTTTGACCAAAATCAGCTATATACACTTGCAGTTCTTTCTTGTTTATAATTTCTTTTGGTGGTGCCGAAACACCTTCTGGAATAAATATGGCTTCATATAAAAAATCTTCCAAAATATTGTACTCTGTCTTTTGTATCTCTCTAATTCTATAACTCATATTAACCTCCAGCTACTATTTTTCTTCAACCATCGTACTTAGACCATTTATTTCCTCTAACATTAAATTTTTTCTAATCTAGTTGTTTTTCAATTATTTCTAAATATGTAATCATGCATTAACTTATGGATTGATTACACTGATTTCCATTTGTATATTTGCAATATCTTGGTATATATCAAAGCAAATCTTAATACAAAAAGATATATAAACAAATATCCCGTAAATAAACCTATCAAAGCTATTACCGCCGCATAGATAAGCGGCGGTTTCCTATTTTGAATAAAGGATTTTGTCTTGTTCCAAAATCTGTAACTTCACAACAAGCCCAATCTTCATTTTCAAGATCAAATTGTTCCGTTCCAACTAATTCCATAGACCAAGTTCTGTTACCATCATCATAAAGATTAAAACAGAAAGCAACAATATTATCTGGAATATTGTTTTTTAACACATTATCGATCCATTCTGAAATTTTATCGTACATAAGACTAAAACACCTCCGTAAACTTCCAATTTATTCTCATAATACTCTGCAACAATAACTGCTGTAAGGAAAGTAGTAATATAGGTGCTTTTACAGAAACGGTGGGGTAGGCATTACCTCCCCCTATGCTTTTCTTTCTTTTTCTGTTGTTTTATTTTAAACTTTCGCTCTTTCTCTGCTTCCCGCTGCTCTCGGCTCACAGTCTTGCGTTCCGTTTTTAACTGCTCCTGCTGTAATTTCAAAGCCTGTTGCGATTTTGTACCTATCCCTATATTCTTCACCTGTTTTCGCACTTCTCGCTGCATCCGTTTTGGATTACGACTCGTTTCTTTTACATCAGTTGCCACAGCTAAACTAAATCGCAGCTGGTGGTAATTTTTCAGAACGAAATCATATACCTCATAATCTTTCGGCTCTGCTCCAAATGTCACCTTGCATACTGATAACTTTCCCTCTGATATTCGCTCAAAAACACCGATCCAGAATGGTTCCTCAAAAAATACTGTCAATCTGTCCGATACTTTATTCATGACACTTCCTCCTTAAATAATTGTAATAAACAAAGAACGGACGACCCTAAGGAGGGAGGGTTACTTACACCAGATGGTGCGGCTGGGCTACCTACCAGCTCTATAAGAGATTTTCTCTTACGTTGCGTTTTTATCTTTGTTCTTTGATTTTATCATATTATCAATTATTTATCCATTCATTATTTCATTCCAAGTATTATAAAGTTTCTCTATATTTTTCCGACCGCATGAAGTATAATGAAACCAACACGAAATTGAAAATACTAAGGAAAAAATTCTGTGGAGGAGATGGAGATGAACTTATATGAATTATATGATTTAATTGACTTACAAACTGAGATGATTCAAAAGCTAAAATTGATTGGTGAAAAAATAGATTTGAAGCAAATTGACTTCTATTTGAAACAATTGATGGATAGGGAAACAGCAGTTGAATCATACAGACATTTGAAAACTTTATTAGAAGAAGATAAAGATAATATCAAAATGCTGTATTGCCAATTAGAATGTGCTCGGCGAGTGTTTGATCAATATCAGAAAAAACATATTAAAGATACAATATACAGAGATACGATGAAATGTTTTTCTCGATTTATAGAGGAATGTAAGAAGAAAAATGGGAGAATGTTTTTTGACAGAGACTGGTGGACTTATAGACAGATTAGCATGAGTCTATTTCGTATCGGAGAATTAGAATATGAATTTCAGAAATATGAAGGCGAAAATGTTATTGCCATTCATATACCATCCGATGCCAACTTATCCAAAGGGGCTGTTGATGCTTCAATGAAACAGGCAGAAATATTTTTCCAAAACTATTATCATGATTATAAATATGGAAAATATAGTTGTGATTCGTGGCTACTGTCGCCACGATTAAAACCACTATTGTCCAAAAAATCAAATATATTATCGTTTCAAAATCGCTTTCATATTGTACGGGAAAACAACGAGGACAAAGGCTATATCGAATGGTTATTTCAGGTTCCCATTGACACCAATTATAAAGACTTACCTGCGAAAACTGATTTACAAAAAAAGGTCAAAGAGATACTCCTTAATGGTGGAAACATCGGCTCCGCATACGGAATTATAACAATGAGCAGCTAAAATGTTAAATATGAAAAGGCAAGTGAACCAAATTGATATCGTTTTCTTTTCTTAGATTCATTGTCATTTTTTTAATCACATGGAGGATTTATATGCAATACATCAGTCATTATCAATCGCCTATTGGCAATATTTTTTTAGCAGCAGATACTATCGGCTTGGTTGGCCTATGGTTTGAAGGGCAAAAATACTTTGCCTGCTGTTTAGACAAAGAACATAGGGAAACAGAAATCCCTCTCTTTAAAGAAGTGAAGCACTGGCTTGATATTTACTTTTCAGGAGTAAATCCAAATTTTTCTGTTCCCCTTCATTTCATTGGAACAGAATTTCAAAAAGATGTATGGAAAATCCTTTGCTCCATCCCTTACGGTCAGACTATGACTTATGGGGAAATTGCAAAGCAAATTGCTATGAAAAAAGGCATAAAAACTATGTCCGCACAGGCAGTAGGAGGGGCAGTAGGACATAACCCTATTTCTTTAATCGTACCATGTCATCGGGTAATCGGAACGAATGGCAGTTTAACTGGATACGCTGGCGGAATAGAAAAAAAGTATCAATTACTGCAACTTGAGCACACAGACTTGACAGAACTGTTTCTTCCCAAAAAATCCATATCACAAAAGTAGTATCAAACGATACACTTTTGTGTACTTTTCCAGATAAACACAACAATAAATTGTATCATTATCTTGCCATTCCAACAAATTAAACGATTATTTACGTTTATATTTATTCGATGGAATCAATGTCATTAAAACTCCAACAATCCCCATAATTACAAAAACAGTATGCCATTTTAAATTAAGATCAAAAACTGCCTCATTCCCATAAGATAAGGTTAACAAGATAGCCATTAAAATTATTGCAATACCTGTAAATTGATCGTTCACTGTTCATTTTCTCCTTTTAAATTCTGATTTTTTATTTCGCTTCACTCTCCAGTAAATGGGAAATTGTCTCTTTTTCTTCAATCCTAACATTCACTGGAGTTACTGTAAGATTTCCTGTTCCCTCCACGGTATACCACCTGCCTTTTTGTAGTCTAATCTTTTCTGATACACCAGATGTAATGTACCCGATCGTATATGTTTCCCCTGTCTCAACATCAGTAAATACTACACTTGTATCACAATCACTGTTCACTTTTATCATACCAAACAGCGGCTGTATTTGTTCCGACTTGAATGAATTTCTGTCGTTTGCCGCAAGTGTAAACGTATGTTTCTTTTGAATGCTAGCATAAATAATAATTACAGCTACAAATATCACTATCAAACATGAGACAATCCATTTTCTTTTCACTAAAATACCTCCGTCAAATTTCTATTTATCACTTTCCTCTTTTAATAAATAGAATTAGTTTTTCTACATCATCAAATTCATCATAATCACCAACAATACCATCACGATGATATAAAATGCCATTTTTCTCATTACGTTCTAAACAATCCAGCAACATCTTCTCTCCATATCTTTTAGCAAATAAAGTAAACCCATACGGTTTTATTTTTGACAGCAAACCTTTTCTGCAATCTTCATTACAATTATAACAATGGGTATAACATTTTTCTATTGAGCATTTCCTATTTTCACACCATTCTTTATCTGGACATTCGCCTGAATTACACCCATTGCAAGTCAAATTTTCAGAACATAAACAACATGCAAGTCCACATCTAGCAATTCCTAATTCTCGTTTCATAATCCCATCTCCAAATATGTATATTTCAATTTATAAACTTTATATTACTTTTTAAATGCTTTCAAAATAAATCCAACCCCCAATCCAATTATGGCACACATAAATCCTAATGTAAAGTTATTAAATATCCATCCCAGCGAATTACCAACAAGAAATCCCCCTATTATCAACCATTCTAATTTATCATCATCTTCTTCTACTTCTATCCCCAAAGCAGAATCAACAGAAAATTCTAATACGATTGCTAATTTTTTCAGACTTTCTACATCCGGTATAGTTTCGTTTGTTTCCCACTTACTAATTGTTTGTCTAGCAACATTTATTTGTTCCGCTAATTTTTCTTGTGAAAGTCCCTTTTCTTTCCTTCTGGTATAAATTAATTCTCCTAATTTCACTTTTAAATTCCTCCTCTGCACTTTTATATATCTATATTAAATGCTGAAGTGAAATAATTCTACCAGTTTAGCGTGGAATTTACGCACTTACCGTTAACATTATTATTTTTATTAGATGAAGAGGAAGTTTTTCATTCCTGTATCTTCCTGCATTTTTATATGCGTTTTCCCGCTGCAAACGGGACAGTATATCTATTCTAAATTCATAGTCATAAAATACCTAATTGTTTGAGAAGTTGATCCTAATGTCTTGCCAGTTCACATTACGTAAAATTTCAGCATTTTTTCCTAAGAATGCTGTTCCAGCTTCCTCATCACCTTGAAGCTGCCACATAAACCATGCCGTTACATATCCGTCCGCTGAATAGAGCATTTTCCCGTGATCCGTATGACTTCTCCGTGCAACGACAACATCGGAAGAAATCTTGCTAAACATATCGTTCAGCCCTTCCAGCGAAATGACATCATTGGGAGCACCAGCAAGAATCATGACAGGAATTGTTGTTTTGGAAGAATCATAGGGCATTTTCAGGGCTTCTGCTGTATCTTCCTGTGTAGGGGACAGACTAACAGCGCATTTATACATATCCTTATGCTCTGTATTGTTAATAGTGCTGAACACGCCGACACCACCTTGAGAATGTCCTGTAATGCCGATATTCTCCTCATCCACTCGATGATAGAAAACGCTGGTTTCATCTTCATTCGCCGCCAAAAGCCATGACAGCGTTGCGTCTGCTTTCTTTCCTTCCCATGTGGATGGATCTTCGTTGCCAATAGCAATGAATCCCCATGATGCAAGATGTTCAAATACTGGCCTATATCTAGAAGCAGACACGCCTGTACCATTTATAAATAAAACCACTGGATATTTTGCACTATTTGTTTCTAATTCCGTAGGATACCATACTTCAATTTTTTTGATATCCGCATTTTCTAAATAATCTGCTTCAAAATAACTCGTTTCATACCTTCCAGATACTATGTATTTTGCTTCAAGATCGCCGCCAGTCATCACTTCTATAATATAATTTTCTGGCGTCATAGGAGCAGTCAAAAGATTCGTCCATATTTTCTTCAACCCCAAATAGATGAGTATTACCAAAATTATAAGTACAATGACAACGATTAAAATCACTTTCCCCAGCGTTTTCAAACTTTAAATTCCTCCTCAATTCACTGACATATACTTGTCGAGATATGCTTCAACCGTTTCCATCCACTGCTTGTAAACAGCATTGTCATTCTGCAAGCCGTGGCCAGAGTGGGTACATTCAAAATACTGATAATCCACGCCGTTTTCTTTCAACGCAGCTTCGAGACGAAGAGAAGCCTTAAAAGGCTGAACACGATCGTGTGTACCATAAGCGACTACAGTTGGCGCAGAATTAGGTGTTATCCAATCAGCAGCGGAAATCAGCTTCATTTTTTCAATATAAGCACCACTCTTAATTTCATCTACAGTGATTCTTTCCCCCAACATAACGCCGAACAATCCAGCCGCCCCCTGATCGCTTTCTTCTGTATTGCGATCAAAGCCGTAATTGTCCCAATCTTCTGTATAGAAACAGGATGGACCGACTGCACCAAAAGTAAGGACGACGGGCACTGGGGATTCCTCTGCGTCCCGATAAGCATAAATCATGGCAAGGGTATGTCCAGCGGAGCCGCCTGCCATTGCCAGCTTGTCAATAAAATACCCCTCTTCTTCTGCGGCTTCTACCACTTTGGGAATAGCAATTTTGATTTTGTTTGACTGCGTGAAAACGCTGGCATTGTTGGTATCAGTGCGAAGCGTATAGTTTATGCCGCAGGCAACATAACCTTTGCTGCACAGCCACGAAAGCATTTCCCTGTCGCCACTTTTATCGCCAGAGGTAAAACCACCAGCGTGAAGATAGACCACAAGACCATAGTTTTCTTTTGTGTTATCCCTCGGCAAGTAAAGGTCAAATTTGTTTGCCTCCCCGTCTCCGTAGGAGATATCCGTTTTCAACGTTCCAATTTCATCACTCCACTTGATGTTATACTCTTTAGCCCATGACGGTGTGATGACAAATTTGGATACTACACCACCAACAAAGGCTAAAATAAAAATCAAAATCCCAATTCCTACAGGCACAGCTCTAACCCTCTTTTCTTTCATTCTTTTTTCATAAAAAATTCCCTCCAAACAGCGTGCCGCCCATCAGTAAATTCATAAACGCCCGGACTGCAAGCCTGCCCAGAAGAAATCCCAATACAACAATAATAAATATGACAATCCATCTCTTTTGCATAAGTGTCATTTTGAACTCCTTTCTGCTGTTTTCCATTGACAACTTCTTTTTGTTGTATTATCATATTTGATAATACATTTGTTTCAACGATACAATCGTATCATCGATTTTGTTTGATGTCAGGTAGTGTCAAGTAGTCTATGAAAACTGAGCCGAAAAAGAATCAGCTCATCGGAACCTTGAAAATTGCAG
>OERR01000037.1_pt1 | contig 41208 bp, 42 predicted proteins | sample 1540051 | NCBI WGS metagenome assembly OERR01 (sample SAMEA3891884, study PRJEB23780) | metagenome | biome: terrestrial biome; feature: animal house; material: Caecal content | place: Italy | collected 2015-05-05 | reverse complement strand
AATCGCAGATCCGTTTTTTCCGCTGCTGAGCGGCAGTCCGTATAGGGGTGCCATCACCGGCAAGAGCCAGATGGGCTGGATCCATCAATCCGTTCTTAACAGAACAATCCAGGAACTGCTGGCGATAGAGCCGGAAAATAAGGGAAAAAGGATTTTCCTGTTTCAGCTGCCAACGATCCAGCAAAGGGAGAAGCTTGGAAGCGGTACTGGAAGAGTCACAGGGAGTCTTATCACCTTTCCTTTTCCCTTTGGGAGGTTTCATTTTAGGGAACCGATCTTTGGGGGAAAGATGATTGGAATCATCCTGCCAGATGCGGGAAAAGAAATCATAAAAAGTCCCGACACCGGGAGTATCCCCCATAAGCGCGAACTTAAGCAAGCAGTCCTGGTAAAACTGCTGAATAAAACGCATCCTTTTGGTTTCTTCGCCACCACTGTTTCTTTGATAAATACCGAATGTATTTTTTGTCTGTTAAATCTACAAAAAGACTCCATGACAGACACAAACTACTGATTACTTGTATAAATGAAATTTTGCATTCCTCATAAGTTGTATAGGATACTTGCCTTTTTTCCGTAAGAAAACGTTCTGCTTGAAATGCCTGACACTCCACGATCGTCCATAAGATAAGCCATAGCAGGGTTTCCGTCTCTGCATAGGCCTTACCACCTGCTTTTATCGTATGGATAGAGAAATTCTGTTTAAAACGTTTAAACAGCAGCTCCACTTGCCAGCGGCTTGTGTACAAGTGCAGGATTTCCTCTCCACAGTATCTTGCATCAAGAGATGTGATAACCACAACCCAGCCTGCGCAAAGCAGTGTTTGCGTTCCGATTCTGTATTGGTTTTTGCTGGCTTTTCTGATTTTTCGTTTCCTGGCCTGTGCTGCTTTGTCAACTGGGAGTTTATGGGCAATTACCCGCACAAAACCGTTTTCCTTCTTGTATTTGCACAAACCAAACAAATCGATCCATTCCATCTGTTTTTCTTCCGCTTCTTCCAACTTTGCTATTAGGGAAATTTTTGTCCCGTTCGCATCATACAGAAGGAAATTTTTCGGTGTGATGCGCAGGATCACGTCTGCCCCCTGGCTTTGGGCATAAATATAATTCTGCGCTGTCCCATATCCAGCGTCCGCCAGAATCAGATCACCTGATCCCATGGAAAAATGCGTCAGGGATTCTGCGGTATGCTGGTCAGAAACCTTTACTTGTTTTATCCGGTTTTCGTTCAGAGAATAGCACAGGTGGATCCGTTGTTGTTCCTGTTGTTTCCCCTGCTGGCGAATTACGGATGTATCTACCAGGAGCACCTGTTTCACTCCTGCAAAACAAGAAGCGTCCACCGCAGGAAGCAGGGAAGAAAGCATCCCATGCAGTATTTTATGCAGAAATGGGGCAGCTTTGGAAAACTGTTTGCGCCAAGCAGTATCAGAAATTCTGGAAATTCCAAGCGTGCAGGCAGCAACTGCCAGGATACGGAAGGAAAAGTTTGAGCTAGCGTAGAGAAAAAGCATCCTTAGCAGATCCACTGCACAACGGATCCCACGTTTTCTTAGCAGGATGCCTGTGCTTTTTGCCATTTCATCCAGATTGGATGGCAGGTGGGAAAGAATTTTATTATCCCAGTTTTTAAAAACATCTTGTATAGAATCATTTAATATGGTAGAATCATTTTGTAAATTCATGACATTCCTCTCTTGGTCAATGTGTTTTAGCAAAATCATTTTACACCAAAATGGGGGGACTGTCATGAATTTTTTTCAGTTATTCATTTTGTTTTGTGCACTTTTCTCTTAAGTTCGCGCTTATTGGGCTTATCCCTCGATTTAAAAATTCCACTTAATATACCCATAATCATCAATCCTCCTAAAAAATGAGCATAAGAAAAGCACCTACCATTTCTGATAAGTGCAATCTAATTAGTCTATATAATATTGATTCAATCAAAATTTTAATTCCGTTTGTGATACTACTCCCAGTTTATCTTGGACTTCTAACGGAAATTCTTTAATAAATTTCTTAATTACCTTTGGAAATGCATGGAACAAAATAAGCTTTGTATCATCATTTACTGTATCATTAATTAATTCCCTAATAGCTTCTTTGTCAGAATGAAAACTCCAATCCGGCGATGACAATTTATGTACACTATTAAACTGGCAATTTCCCAATGTTTCTTCCAAATTTTTTGCTAATGCCAATGGTCCCGTTAAATACATATCCATACACGAAGTGTCACTAATTTCTTCAATTGCTTGGATATCATTCAATGTTACCAAATACATTATTCTTTTCTCATTGTATCCATCAAATTGTTCAATCGCCGAAATAGGATAAAGGCGTTGTGTTTCAGCATAATTTATACCCGATTTGCCAATCACATGTTCCACAAATGGGTCACCCTTATATTCTGGTAACAACCAATTTCTTAACACATTCCTTAGCAGATAAAACAATTCATCATTCACAATAAACAGCCAATCTTTATGCTCATCAATTGCCATTCTGAATAATCGAATATACACATTAAACAGCATTTCTGCCCCTCTACTAACAAATATTTGATTGTGTTCCGAACTCAATATGCTTTCTGCTACAGCTTCAAAATCTTTATCCGTAATCGCAAAATCACCACGCGGAACCAGTGCACAATCTGTAATTATTGACTTATTAGCCTTACCAGTATGGTTAATGACTCTTTGGAATTTATCCGAAAAATCATAAAAGCCATTTAACAAACAAATATCGCCCGGATAAATAACAACTTCACCATAGCACTTATATTTTAATCCATATGCACCAGGGCAATGATAACTATTAAAAAATTCAATAGTATTATTAATATATGAACGTTCTTTAATACTTTCAATCAGAACAGCATTTTTCAATAGGCGCCGTTTGTCATCTACATCTATACCTCTTAAATTGAGTAAATATCCTAAAGTTATGCCGGACAGAATGACCGGAACCTCTCTCTTCTTCAAAAAACCATACAGCCCACCAGAGTGATCTCTATGAAAATGAGACATGAAAATAAAATCCACATCAGAGATATTATCCTCCTCAACTTCAAATCCTGTGTCTAACAGAATATTTCCTTTTTCACACTTCAACATCAAGGCCGTCGATGAAATATCGCACGCAACGCTTTTTATAGAAATAGGTTTCCCTAAATGTACATATGGCGGCTTATGTCTTACAATATTCCAATATTTATAGGATTCTGCAATCTTAATTGATGTAAAATTTGCTCTTGAACCTGAAACCATTGGATACCATCCTGTATCCTTAGTGATTTCTTCTCTATCTTCAAACAATATATCTCTCATTTTTAACGAAGGAGTGGTATAAATATAAGCAATATTATAGTGAAATGCTTCACTATCAAAAACATAATCATAAAACGTAATGTATTCTATACACTCAGAATCTACTCCATATCTTTTTTCCATATATGCAAAAAAAGAGTCTATCGAGCATGCTTTTGCATGTTCTTTGAGCAGAGCAGTTTTTGCACGCTTCATTGAAGCAAATAATGGCTTATTTTTCACTTCATATTCCCTGAAACTCATGGCATCCTCCGGTTCTTACATCTTTATGACACATAAAGCTCTATCTTATTTCGTATATCTCTCTTGCACACCATACGACAAAATCTATTATAAATCCTTCTGAATTAAAAATCCATACATACCGCCTCATACAAATAAAATTCCTCTTTCGTCATACACGCTTCCTTGCTTCTGCACCTGATTTCGAATACATCTGTCCAAAGCCATAATCGCAGCAACGATACCATCTATCTTCTCCTTCGACCTAGCCTTAGTTACTTTAATATTTCCAGCTGGGTCTGTATCAATCACAACATTACCTGCCATCCATCTAAGCACCGGATGACCGCCATGCACCATATTTCCCTCCATCAGAATTTTATAAAATTCCTTAGTTGGAGCTGACATACTGCTATACCCCTGCCCAAAAGGAACTACTGTAAATCCCATACCTTCCAAATCCTGTACCATCTGCGTAGCTCCCCAACGGTCAAATGCAATCTCCAAAATATGATACTTCTCTCCAAGCTCCTCTATGAACTTTTCAATAAAATCATAATGGATTACATTTCCCTCAGTTGACATCAGATATCCCTGACGCTCCCACACATCATATGGAACCGAATTGGCCTTCACTCTCTGAGGAATTGTCTCTTCCGGCACCCAGAAAAACGGAAGTAGAATATACTTTTCATCTTCATTTCTCGGCGGAAATATTAACACAAATGCAGTAATATCACCTGTACTGGACAAATCCAAACCACCATAGCAATCTCTGCCCTCTAGTGACTTCAAATCAATTTCGTCATTACCTTTCTGATAAATCTGGTCTGGAATCCAGGCTGTTGTGCTTGATACCCACTGGTTCATACGCAGCCAACGGAATGTAATCTCATCCGCCGGATTCTGCTTTGCTTCACGATAAGCATCACGCAGCCTTTCAATATCTACCGTGTATCCCAATGAAGGATTTACTTTGTACCAGTTCGCTTCATCTTCCCAATCTTCGTCATCCTTAAGTCCGTAGACCACAGGATAAAAGGTCGGATCTACGCGCCTTCCTTCCAAAATATCAATTGCTTTAGTGTGCAACTCATAAGCAATAGAATGTCTGTCCGTACCAGCTGTAGTAATAATAAAGTGTAAAGGATTTTGTCGGGCATCCGAAGAACCTTTGGTTAAGACATCGTATAACTGTCTGTTCGGCTGTGTATGAATTTCATCAAACACAAGTCCCGATACAGAAAAACCATGCTTGCCACCAACTTCAGCAGAAAGCACCTGATAATATCCGGCATTCCCATAATTGACGATTCGCTTTGTGGCTCCCATGATTTTGGAACGTTTCAACAGTGCCGGTGACATCTCCACCATCTGCCTTGCCACATCAAATACGATACTGGCCTGCTGCCTGTCCGCCGCTGCACCATACACTTCTGCAGAAGGTTCATTATCCGCATAGAGCAGATACAGAGCAATCGCTGCTGCCAATTCTGACTTGCCCACCTTCTTACATATTTCCACAAAAGCAGTGCGGAACTGTCTGTATCCATCTGGTTTTACAATTCCAAAAATATCTCTGACCAACTGCTCCTGCCATGGAAGCAACCAGAATCTCTTGCCAGCCCATTTACCTTTAGTGTGACATAAGTTCTCAATAAACTTCACTGCTCGGTCAGCTTTCTCTTTATCGTAGTGAGACGTAGGAAGCATAAATTTACTTGGCTGATAATTCTTCAACTTCGGATAATCCTTTGGTCTTGTTTCCCTTGCCATTAAGAATCACCCCCAAGCAATGCCTCCATCTCATCCTCAGACTCTTTATCCGCACTGACTGCTGCCATAATTCTTGTTCTGGCAGAAGGTGTCAGACCAAACTCTGCTGCCGCCTGTAACATCAGCTTCTGATTAGTATTTGCAATACCAACCCAAGGAGTTTGCTGCTGATAGCCTTTCTCTGTCTCAAAAGTAGAACCACCGGAATCAATATGTTCCTGCGCTTCCTTCCAACGGGCATAAGACTGACAATACGCAGCAAACGCCGCCATATCTACTTCCGTCAATACACCCATCTGGTTCAATTTCTCACTCAAACGCTTCCACTCTGCCTTTGCCTCCGGAAGCAACCACTCAGGACAGATAGGTATTCCTTTTTCGGGCTTTGGCTCCTTCTTATTCAGTTTTCTCTTACCTGGATTGCCTTCCAGTTCCTTAATTGCTGTCGGTTTTGGCTTTCTACCTGCCATCGGAATCCCCTCCTTCCATAAAAAATCGAGGGCACCTAACCCCCGTCATCCATTTCGCGATTTTGCACGCAAGACCCCCGCGTCGTTCCCCTATAGGAATGACTATAGAGATTTTAACTCCCCCTACCCTAATAGAAATAGGTTCTGTCATTACTCCACCGGTCACCCTGCTCTGCATGAATCTTAGAGTGACACGACTTACACAACGCAATCAGATTGTCTCTATCGTGTGTGCCACCTTCACTCAACTTCTTTTTATGATGGACTTCCTCAGTCTCCACTAATATTCCCTTCTCATAGCACAACTCACAGAACGGATGCAGCGACACATACTTATCACGAATACGTTTCCATGCTCTGCCATATCTTCTCTTGGTCTGTGGATTTCGCTTGTACTTTTCATAGTTCTGATTATGAATCTTTTCGTGCTCTTCACAGAATCTATTATCCGTCAAATTCGGACAACCTGGATGAGAACAGGGACGCTTTGGTTTTTTTGGCATCTATTCCACCTCAATTCTTTGCATAGAAAAAGCCCTGCAGATTTCTCCACAAGGCTCTCTGTGATACACTTTTCACACTACCATAATAACAGATATCTTTATGCCACGCTGTGCCAAAGTGTGCCAACTTACTCCGGAACCACAAAATTCCTTAATGCAGACGCATGAATGCGATGTACTGTTCTGTAGGATACATTTAAGTCCATTGCAATGTCTTCCCAACTTTCATTCTTAAGATAACGATACTTAAGAAGCAATCGTTCCTCCACATTCTCTATCTGGTCAATCGCAGCATCAATTTCTGTCTTCAAATCTACCAGCTTATCAATTTTCTCGTTTATCTTCTGTTCTCTATCCCATATCTTTTCCAGTGTTTTCACAAACGGAGCTTCAATGTTTCTATTTGGATTACTACCAATACGTTCACCATAGCATACTCCCTGAACCTGTCCACGCATAGACTTTAACGAATCCAATTCCTGTATTTCTACATTTATCTGCTTATCCAAAAGATAGGCTCTTTTCAAATATTCCTTTGCTGTCATTACTTACTACCTCCAATCTCTGCGCAAATTTTTCTTATCAGGAACTCCCCGTCCACAGATGTTAAAGTCTCATACCAGGGAGAACGAAAAAATCTCTCCACTGATAATGCCTCATTTATTGCATCTCTGTTACCTGGATTTTTCTTTATTTTTTTCAATGTTATTCGATAATCATTCACCGCCTGAAGAATTATTGCGTTCGCCAGTGCTTCATATGGATTTTCTGATAATTTTTTACTTGCCATCTTTCTGCACCTCTGCCTTTACAGCATCTATTAACGCAGCCTGACTGAAATTCTTTGCAGTTAAAGCCTTCATAATCTGCTCATCAATCGTACCTTCCGTAATAATATGCTGAACCACTACGGTTTCCGAAGTCTGACCTTGTCTCCATAGACGTGCTACCGTCTGCTGATACAATTCCAAACTCCATATCATTCCAAAGAAAACCATTGTAGAACCACCACTTTGCAGATTTAATCCATGACCTGCAGATGCCGGATGTATCAACCCAACCTGTAACCTCCCTGCATTCCATTCTCTGATACTTTCATCTGTATCAAGCTTTTTATAATTCACACCGATTTGCTGTAATCGCTTCATAATTCTTATCAAATCATGCTTGTACCAGTAAGCAATCAATAGATTCTTTCCATTGGCTGCTTCAATAATATCTTCCAAAGCCTCCAACTTCTTATCATGAATTTCTGTAATATCTCCGTTATCTGAATACACAGCCCCATTGGCCATCTGGGTCAACTTACCGGAAAGTGATGCTGCATTTGCTGCGGTAATTTCATCTCCAGGGACAGTAAGAACCAGCTCATTTTTTAATTTCTCATAATCTCTACGTTCCTTTTCATCCAGATAAACCTTGTATTCTGAACTAATCAATTCCGGCATTTGCAGATAATCCGTATTTTTCATGGATATGGTAATGTCCTCTATCTTCTGATAAATTCGTTTATCAGCACCCGGTCTTAACTTGTAGCTGTAAACAATCGGACCATTCATCTGATCAGGTACAAAATAATCAACACGATACTGGCTAATAAATCTACCCAATCGTTCTCCCATGTCTAAAATCTTGTATTCGGCAAAAAGATCCATTAATCCGTTGCCGGAAGGTGTTCCAGTCAAACCGACAATTCTTTTTACCTTTGCTCTTACTTTCATCAGTGAACGAAAACGCTTTGCCTGCCAATTTTTAAAAGAAGAAAGCTCATCAATTACAACCATGTCGAAATCAAATGGATATCCACTACTTTCCACCAGCCACTGGACATTTTCCCTGTTAATGATATAAATATCAGCATTCTTCGCCAGCGCTCTTTTTCGCTCTGCTGCACTTCCAACTACGATGGAATATGTAAGTCCTTTTAAGTGATCCCACTTTTCTATTTCTGCAGACCATGTATTTTTTGCTACTCGAAGCGGTGCAATAATCAAAACCTTACTCACCTCAAAACTGTCATACATCATATCCATAATCGCCGTCAGCGTGATAGAACTTTTCCCCATACCCATATCCAACAATATAGCCGCTATAGGATGCTCCTTTATAGATTCAATTGCATATTTCTGATAATCATGTGGATTGTATTTCATCAAGAATTCCTCCAATCTGTTCCACATCATCAAGGATGTATGTGTGGAACCCTAATTTATCTAATAATCTATGTCTCGAAAGCTGTAATGCTCTTGGCTTCTCTCCCGGTGCCTTTACTTCCACCAATCCAAACTTTCGATTTGGCAGAAAGACCAATCTATCGGGAACCCCATCAAATCCTGGTGCAACCCATTTCGGACAAATACCACCTCGGCTTTTTACAGCCTCCACCAATTTTCTTTCAATCGTTTTTTCTCGCATCGCAGTCTCCCATCATTTAATAAGGTGCATGTCGTGACATCCGTTTCCCCGAACTCCTATAAGCAATTTTTCATATCAAAAAATCTTTATAAGGACTTTTATATAAGGACTATCACGACCTGCACTTTTTCTTATATCTCTCTTAGCTAAAGTTGCTAAACAACTGTCACAGCCTGCACTAAGACAAGAAATCCTGTCCTTCCTTTAGAGAAAGTCCATAGACCACCATACCCTTATTGGTTTTGCGTTTTACAAAACCTGCTTTATCCATAGAAGAATAAAAGTCAGATGTCGGTCTTATATATTCTCCGTTCTGCATGCAATGCGCTCGATATGCCTGATACAATTCCCCTGATTTCTCAGTCAATTCCGTTCCTATATCGCAGCATTCATCTAAGAACTGCCCCAGCCAATCGTTATCAATGCGATAAGCTTCTATGGCATCTTTTACTACTTTCGGCTCCTTCGTTTTGAAGTCCGCCTCGATTACCTTTTGAGCGCCTTCAATAATCCAGGACATCACAGCGGAACCAGCCTTTTCATATAAGTAATCTGCATAATTTTTAATATCGCTTGTTCCGGTTATCTTTGCATTGAATGGAATTACCACCAAGCGTCTCCAGATACCATCATCATTGGCTCCCACTTTAGGAAGATGATTGGTATAGAGCACCAATGTATGGGATGGCACAAAGGCAAACGGATCCTTATATTTCTTCTCTGCCTGAATCTCATCTGTAGAGCAAAGCTGCTTTACTGTAGCAGTGTTCAGACGCATACCCTCTTCCATTTCCGATGCAATGATGAGGCGTTTGCCTTTAAGCTCTGCCATCTCCGGTTTCACATTTCTCTTGCAGTTCATGGTCAATGCTTCCGCCGAAATTTTCCCGGCATAATTTCCAAGCACGCGATAGATGGTATTCCAGAATGTACTTTTACCATTTGCACCGCCACCATAAGCAATAATCATGTGCTCCTGATAGACCTTGCCAATAGCAGCAAGTCCAACCGTCATCTGCACATAATCAATCAATTCACGGTCACTACAGAAAAACGTATTCAAAGCCTTCTGCCAAATATCCACACCATCCTCTCCCGGAGAAACAGTTGTGATTTTGGTAATCAAATCCTCCGAATCATGTTCGCGCACTCCAGCTAGTCCCTGTTTCATATCCACAGTTCCTGCTGGTGTATTGATGAGAAATGGATTCTTGTCCAACTCATTCACATCAATGGCCAGCATTGGTTTTGCTGCATTCTGTGTATTAACAATATTCTTGTAATTGCGGTACTTCATAACAAATTTCAGATATGCCTGGGCACCAAGGAACATATAGTATGGAGCCATCTGTTCACCTGACACCGTTTTTGTCAATGCGGAACCTCCAGTTTTAATCACATTTTCGGGAACACCTGAATTTACTAACGCCTCAGTTGCTCTTGCCACTTCATCTTGTGCATCAGCCAACTGTAAATCCAAGAATTCTTCCACCGCACCAATAGCCAATTCCTTATCTTCCACCCATCGCAGACCATCATGACGAAGATAATCCGTTGCCTTTGTGAATTTCAGCTCATTGCCATACTCACGTACCAAAACCTTAGCCTCTCCAATATCTGAATAATCCTCAGGTTTCAACGAACTGTCATCAAAATCTGCATTGTATTCCTCTGGTGAAACATACCCATCCTGACTGACAATCTTTTTATTGAAGAAACGCACCGCACTAGCCCAAATGATATCCAGTTCTTCATTCTCCAATGGTGGATCACACTTCTTGGCATGTTTTAAAAATGCATCATGTGCTTTTTCTGTTACTCCATAGCGTTTCAACACACGCCCGGCAAAACGAGACATGGTATTGTTACGGCTTCCTTCCAGAATCGGACCATATGAAGCTGGCTCCTCATCAGCAGAATCTTCCACTTCCACCAAATCACTTACAAGCATCCATCCCTCATGCCATACACACTTTTGACTTTCAGCACCGAACAAAAATCGCGCTGCATCCAATGCATTTCCATCAAAGAAAGAAAACTTCTTTTGAATCGCCACCTTCATATCCGTGTAGTACTTGGCGTCCGTGCACGTCTCAATCGGAAAATAAATATGAAACTTTGGTCTGGCCGCCTTTCCGTCCTTACTAAGCTTGTGACTTCTGCTTGTAGCAAGTGCATAATCCACGTCTTCAAATAAAGAAGCAATTCTCTCAGAAGTGATCCAATCCTTAGGATTCTCAGAATGATCATTATCAATATCCATCACTAAACAATCGGAACTCAAAAAATTATCGATACCTCTATAATTGTTCTTATAGGAAGCACATACATGGTCTGCTCTCACTGCTTTTTGCAGTTCTTCTGCCGAAGAAACAACTGCTTTCACCGGATAGCTGCAGTTGGCTTTATTTCCGGTGCACTTTGCTGTAAATAATGTTATCTGCATTTACTTCACCTCCTAATTTCCTAAGTAAGAACGAGAGACATTTTTCCGGTAAAAAACAAAATAAATCAAAAAAATATTCCGAGATGTAATCGCTTCCTTTTATAAAGCGAAAAACGTCTTGGAACTTTTTTATATCCAAACCGGAAAATTTCAATTCAAAACTACTTAGGAAGGTGTAAGGCAACTGGAACTCACCAGGAAAAAGATTTTTAAAGAAATTTATCAAATCACCGGAAAATGAATTCCCAAAGTTACTTAGGAAGATAGAAAGGGACAAACCTTTCGGAAAGTGAGGTGCTGCAGATGCAGACAAAAATGATTGAAGACGGCCAGCCAGATATTGCTACCGATGAAGAACTGATTGACGTTCTCATTGCAATCAGCGTTATCGCCAAACGACTGGCAAACAACCTAAGACAAGAAATCTTGAAGGAGGAAAATCCAAGTGAGTAAGATGAGTGAATTATCAATGGTCATCGATGAGATAATTGCTTGTGGCGAAGGAATGATCAAAGCTGCCACAAAATTAAAAGAACTTTTCTCAGCTGATGCACAACCTGAAGAAAAAGCTCTTTCGGAAACAAAAGCAGAGACACTTCCCAAAGAAGAACCTGCCGTTAAAACCTATTCAAAAGAAGATGTTCGTGGCATCTTGGCCAGCAAATCCGCAAAAGGATATGGCAAAGAAGTCAAAGCTCTCCTCTCCAAATATGGAGCAGACAAGCTCAGCACATTAAGTCCAGAACACTACGCTGCTGTTGTTGCTGAAGCGGAGGTGATTGGAAATGCCTAAACACGCATACCTCTCAGCTTCCTCCAGCCATAGATGGATTGAATGCCCGCCCAGCGCAAAGCTCTGTGCTCAGATTGTTGACAACGGAAGCACCTATGCACAACAGGGAACCGATGCTCACGCCCTTTGTGAGTATAAAGTAGAAAAAGCCCTGGGCAAGCCTGCCAAAGATCCAACCGAAAACCTGACCTACTTCGATACAGAAATGGATACCTGCACCGACCAATATTGTGCCTACGTCTGCGAACAGATTGAAGAAGCCAAACAATTTTGTACTGATCCGTTGATACTGATTGAAGAAAAGCTGGATTTTTCCAAATGGGTACCGGAAGGCTTCGGAACCGGTGACTGTGTCATTATTGCTGACGATGTGTTACATATCATTGATTTCAAATATGGTCTCGGCGTTCTCGTAGAGGCTGAAAGAAATCCACAGATGATGTGCTACGCATTAGGTGCAATTGACCAATACGAATATCTCTACGATATCCGCACCATCCGTTTAAGCATCTTCCAGCCAAGACGCGACAACGTCAGCATATTTGAAATCAGCAAAGAAGACCTATTTGAATGGGCGAAAAAGGTATTGAAACCTGCTGCCACTCTCGCCTACAACGGCGAAGGTGAATTTTCCGCAGGTGACCACTGCCAGTTCTGTAAGGTCAAAGCTACCTGCCGCAAACGTGCCGAGCACAATCTGGAACTTGCAAAGTACGATTTTGAAATGCCAGCAATGTTGGAAGCGATTGAAATTGCAGCAATCCTGCCTCGCATCGACGACCTGATAGCATGGGCAAATGACATTAAAGACTTCGCTCTGCAGCAAGCCTTAAGCGGTACAGAATATGAAGGTTTCAAAGTTGTAGAAGGGAAATCCAATCGTCGATACGTAGATGACGCTGTTGTGGCATCCACCGTAGAAGCAGCCGGATACAATCCATACGAAAAGAAACTATTGGGCATTACCGCAATGACTTCTCTTTTGGGAAAGAAGAAATTTGAAGAACTTCTGAGTGCTTACGTTACAAAGCCTCAGGGCAAACCGATGCTGGTGCCTACGTCTGACAAAAGACCGGCACTTAACACAGCAAAAGATGATTTTAAAGAAAATTAGGAGGACAAGACTATGTCAAAGATTATGAACGCAACAAAAGTTATCACAGGACCAAACACCAGATGGAGCTATGCGAATGTCTGGGATGCAAAATCAATCAACGGTGGAGCACCCAAGTACAGTGTTTCCCTTATCATTCCAAAGTCTGACACTGCAACCGTAGAAAAAATCAAAGCAGCCATTCAGGCAGCTTATGAGGAAGGACAGTCTAAGTTAAAAGGTAATGGCAAGACCGTTCCTGCTCTCTCCGTACTGAAAACACCTCTTCGCGATGGCGATCTGGAAAGACCGGATGATGAGGCATACAAAAACTGCTACTTCATCAATGCCAACAGTGCATCTGCACCAGGCATCGTAGATGCCGACCGCAACCCTATCTTAGAACGTTCCGAGGTATATTCCGGTGTCTATGGTAGAGCAAGCATCAACCTCTACGCCTTCAACAGCAACGGTAACAAAGGTATTGCCTGCGGTCTCAACAATCTCCAGAAGATACGTGATGGTGAACCTCTTGGCGGCAAATCCAGAGCCGAAGACGATTTTGCAACTGATGATGACGATTTTCTCTCTTAAGAAAGGATTAGGTGACAAGCTATGACAACAACCGTTGAATTAATTTTAGCAATTGCGCTGCTTATTCTCTGGGGAGGTTTGGGACTTTCTTTACTCCTCTCCACTATCCAGGGCATGATTTATGATAAGAAACGCGAAAAGCGTGACCAAGAATATCATGCTGAACGCATGGAAAGTTTGAAAAATTTAAGCAACAAATAATAAATCAGGCGGTGGCTCTCCTGCTGCCGCCACACTCTCAGAAAGGTAAGGTGGCAACCTATGACAAAAGAATTTTTAAATGAATTGATGAATGCACTTGTTGATGGAACTGTTTTCGGTATCTGCTTCGGATTCTGGGTAATGGTACTGATGATGGTATGGCGTTGGTTCCTTAGTGTTGTGAAGCGTTTCCTTCGCTGGCTCTTTCCAAAGCGTTTTCCATCAAAGAAAGTAACTGAACATAAGGAATAATCTCTTGGCGGCGGTGCTCAACAGTTCCGCCGCTGTTTTGCAAAGGAATGATGATATGATAAAAGAAATGTCAATTGACTTAGAGACTTTCAGCGATGTGGATATATCCAAATGTGGCGTATACAAATATGCTGAGTCTGACAATTTTGAAATACTGCTCTTTGGAGTTTCCGTAAATGGGGAACCGGTTCAAGTTTATGACCTTGCCTGCGGCGATACCATTCCTACAGAAATCCTCACAGCATTATCTGATGAGCGTATAACCAAATGGGCATTTAATGCCTCCTTCGAGCGTATCTGTCTCTCCTACTGGCTGAAAAAACACTATCCCGAACACTTCTTAGGATACAGTATCCCCGAAGATCCGGCTTCTAAATATCTAAACTCGGCTTCATGGAAATGTACCATGATATGGTCTGCATATCTAGGACTACCATTATCTCTTGCCGATGTTGGTGCTGTGTTGGGATTAGAAAAACAAAAAATAAAAGAGGGCAAAGAATTAATTCGCTATTTCTGCTCTCCATGCAAGGCAACCAAAAGTAATGGTGGGCGTACACGAAATCTGCCTGAACATGATATGGAAAAATGGGAACTTTTCAAGACCTATAACCAACGTGACGTAGAAGTGGAAATGTCCGTTCAGAAAAGATTACAGAATTTCCAGGTGCCTGATTTCATCTGGGATGAATACCATCTCGACCAGGAAATCAATGACCGTGGAATTATGTTGGATATGGATGTTGTAAGAAATGCGATTGCTTTCGATGAGAAATCCAAAGCAGACCTTATGCTCCAGATGCAAGCTATCACAAATCTGGACAATCCAAATAGTGTAATGCAAATGAAACAATGGCTCTCTGAAAATGGAATTGAAGCTGATTCTCTTGGTAAAAAAGATGTTGTCAAACTGCTGCCAGATACATCTGGTGATATTTCCGAAGCATTAAAACTCCGGCTGCAGCTTGCAAAATCTTCCGTGAAGAAATATCAGGCAATGCTGAATGCTGTTTGCAAAGATAGCAGAGCTCATGGTATGTTCCAGTTCTATGGTGCTAATCGCAGCGGCCGTTGGGCTGGCAGACTGATTCAGTTGCAAAACCTTCCTCAAAATCACATGAATGATCTTGCAGAAGCACGCGAGCTGGTTCGTGCCAGTGATTATGAATCTCTGGAATTATTATATGATGATATTCCGGACACACTCTCCCAGCTTATCCGCACTGCCTTTGTTGCAAGACCCGGATATAAATTTGTGGTATCTGACTACTCAGCCATTGAGGCCAGAGTGCTAGCACACCTAGCCGGAGAAGAATGGAGAAAACAGGTCTTTGCACAAGGAAAAGATATCTACTGTGCTTCTGCCAGTCAAATGTTTGGTGTTCCGGTTGAAAAACATGGTATCAATTCTCATCTACGTCAGAAGGGAAAAATCGCTGAACTTGCTCTTGGATATGGTGGCTCCGTTGGTGCTTTGAAATCTATGGGTGCATTGGAAATGGGTATTCCTGAAGATGAGTTACAGCCACTGGTTGATTCCTGGCGACAGTCCAATCCATTCATCACAGCATTCTGGTGGGATGTTGATCGCGCAGTAAAAACTACAATCCAACAGCGTGTACCTACGGAAGTTCGTGGCATCAAATTCTACTACAAAAGCGGCATGCTCTTCATCCAGCTTCCATCTGGGAGAGTTCTAAGCTATGTTAAGCCTCGCATGGATGAAAACAAATTCGGCGGAGAATCTGTCTCCTATATGGGCGTTGGCTCCACTAAAAAATGGGAACGTATTGAAAGCTACGGTCCGAAATTCGTAGAGAATATCGTCCAGGCAGTCTCCAGAGACCTGCTCTGCTTCGCTCTTAAGAACCTCTCCCATTGTTTCATCTGCGGACATGTCCACGATGAAATTATCATCGAATGCAGGTCGGATGTATCGGTTGATGCAATCTCTAAAATCATGAGCAGAACACCCGACTGGATGCCGGATATCCTGATTCGTGGTGATGGGTATGAGACAGAGTTTTATAAAAAGGATTAGACAAAAGCCAGTAACACTCGTTCTTTTCAATGTTACTGGCTTTTAATTATTTTACTTCATATTTCTTATGTATGCCAAGTCTGCCATCCACTTTCCAACTGCATCAGTAAAGGTGTTCTGATTCTTATGCAGATTAATGTTATTCTCTAAAAAAGCACATATTGCTTCCTTAGACATTACCCCATTTCTGATTGCATCCTGAAGAATTTTCCGCCTTTCAACGTCCGATAACCCTATATTCTTTGCCACAGCATACCCTAGCTGCTTAAGGGCAGATTCAGATTTCTTAAAATCAAATTTGCCAGCAACATCCACCACTGTTTCAGCCACGTCCTTCAACGTCTGATTGCTCAGCAGTCTATGGCTAGTGTTACCCAATTGATTTGTTTTTATTTTTGAATCAATCGCTTTACCAGCAACAGCCGTGACAGCTAATCCCAAACCTACTTTCGCAACAGTTGTCAGCACAGGATGCTTGTCAGAAAAACCCCTAACAGCGCTGGCAACATTCTTGAGTCCGTCAATTACAGTTCCTTGGGAAACTATATTTCCGTGTGAACTCTTTACCGAGTCGCGAACAGAAATATCTTCTACAACAGGCTGTTGTGTGTATTTGATTGGTGGGTCAGTACCTGAACTCGGTTCTTTATTCGCCTGGTCAGTCGGTTCCACCGCAATATCTACATTACAAGCATCTATTGTAATAATCGGATTACTCAATTCGATTATCTTACAAGGAGTGAATCCATCTTCATCGAAATCATACGTCATTCCCGTTGTGTAATCATAATAACCATTAGTAGGTTTTCGCCAACCACCATGAGCCAGGGTGTGTTCAGTGCGAGAAAGAAATTGTATATTTTCTGAGTTTCCTTGATATTCAGGGTATGCTTCCGCACTTTTCATATGATGACCTTCAAATGCTTTTCCATCCTCATCATATGCTTTTCCTTTGTCTGGATCGAGAATGTCTCTTTGTTGCTCCTCTGTCCAGTCACGAGTTCCTCGTCCTTCCCGGACTAACTCTTGTTCTCTTTCCCATGCTAGTCTTATGGCTTTATTTGCCTCTACAGTTCTCCTTGACATAGAATCACTCTCCTATCCCAAGCAGATCATAAAGATCACTTAAAAAGGCATAGAAATTCTGATATATTTCGTCTTCTTCAATTCTATCAGCCTCTTGATTGTAGATAGCAATCTGTTCTCCTTCCTTTTTGCATAGAATAGGATCACCAGAAGCAAGTGCACCAATAACCACATATTCTTCATTTGGTCTGTCACTATCATTCACATCAAGCACAGGTTTATGCGCAACACCATACAATTGAACTCCGGCGGGCAAAAAGAACTCTCCGCCATCCGAATATTCTAACCACTCTTTATACTGCACCGGAAGGACTATGCTATTCTCATTTTCAAAAGCTGAAATCTGTTCTTTAGTCGCACCTTCAAGAAATCGCATTTTTCCTTGCGCAGTTATACTCACAAGAATATTTTTCAATTCATCCGAAATCATATTTTCCCTCCGTTTTTTATTTCACCAAATACGGAACTATCACATCGTAAAACTTCTTACTCCACTCTGCATGAAAACGTGCCATCTGTAACCAATCTACCTCCTTCTCTATGCTGACATTATCGAGCTGGCAGTAAATCTTCGATGACTTCACATCATCATTGCGATCCCATATCAAAGAAATTCCTAAAGCAGTTTCTATTTCATTCTTATGGCTTAGCAACATATCAAACGCCTTCTTATTTGCATCCTTATCAGCCTTCCCCAGCCACATTGCAACTCTTGCACAATCATAATTGGCTGCACAATTTATGCTAAAACCACTAACGCCAAAAAATCCACTAATCCAGTTTTCCTTCGAAGGATTTACATTGCTAAAGGAGCCATCACCATGTGCGGCGTGAATATGTTCCAGCGCAAATGTCCAATACTTTCTGCGCAACTCATACCGGGTACCTGCCTCTTCTTCAGTGCTATCATTTTCATCACGTAAATAAAACACCAAATCCGTAGGATCTGCACCATACAATTTGAACATTCGATTCAGTACCGATAACTTGCTCTGCGTGCTTGTATTTGTCCAAACATATATTCCATCACTAATTTCTACACATTTTGAAAACTCATTTGGATTTAAGCCAAAATGCAGTGCAACATTATCGTCACTGGACGCTGCTAATTTAGCTATAATAGTTCTGTCTTCTGCGTAAAGTATCTGCAACATCTTCTGGTACATTTCTACCCAGCTTGTTACCGGTTGTTCTGTATTCTTATAACTGAAGCGGGCAATCAATCTTCCACTAAGTACATCATCATCTTCCAATGTATATGTATCTAACTGCTTTTGTACCGGCTGAAATGCAGTAACCGGAGCAGCCCAGATTACCAATGCTCGACCCATTAAATATCCATTTCGCTCTTCCAACTCTTTTAGTGTCCAGTTGTCTTTCTTCGCAATATATGTATTCATACGAATGCCACTATCATCAAAACCATTCTGCATAGTTTTCTTTTCAGTAAAAGAACTATTACTGTACTTTGAATTATACGCAGTCAATGTCAAATTTGCGATTCTGTGCAACCACGTCTCATGAATCTGTTCATAATCATCGCCTAATTCCTTAATCCAAGTAGGCGTGAGATGCTGCGGCATAATATGCTCAATAGAATACACTCCCTCATCACAATGGCTATAAACATCCTTATCCTCTGCGGTTCCGAAGTTCTCCAGACGTTCCAAGATATAAATCTTATTCTTACTGTTCATCAAATAAATCTGACGCTCGGTAAACGCTGTTGAAAATTCACTATCATCCGGGAAACGAGCTTTTTCCTTTTTGGCCAAAAGCGCATATTTAAACTTCGCAACATAGTCATTCTCAGTTCCATCATAACGCACTATTTCTCTGTGAAGCATAAGGAATATCTTGTTTAATGCATTAGTAGGCAAGTCGCAAATTGTTCTTCTAAAAAGATAATTCTCTGTTGTCATGAAAATGTCTGCCACCTGTGAAACATCCAGCTTACCTTCATCAAATAAACGTAATACTTCAAGGAAAAACGGTCTTGTTACTGTTGTTTCAAGGCGATTCAGTCTATATATGCATGCATTCAATTCCTTACTATTGGTACCACCATTCAATAAGATCTGATAGCGTTTCGCATAGTCAAGCAATTCCTTTAGCAAATCTTCTGTCTGAACATCTACTATCTCCACATATTCCTTGAAATTTGCATAAATACGCTTCTGTGAAGGAATTGCCTGCTGCTTTACACTAAGATAATCTCTCACAAATGAACTCACATCATATTTCGTACATTCCTCAATTCTGTTCCAGTACATCTCATAGTAATTATCCTGTAAATTGGATGGCAGTCCCATAAGAATAAAGTTTCTTATCTTATCACCTTCGCTCAAATCCAGGCCAGTAGAGTTAAGACTTTCAAAAATAAGCTGCGGATTGTCATCGTTATTCAGTGTAATATTTATAATCTCCAGACTACATATTGCATCAAAAAGCTGTTCAATAGTAATTTCCTGCTTTTGAATTCTATCATAGAAATAATTATAATTTGCAGTCAGGTTGGATTCTCTGATGTGCTCATTCGTATCAGAAAACAGTTTTCCAAATGCTCTCTGGTCATTTTTCACCGGCTTTAACTTAATTCTTTTTTCTTCCGGTTGATACTTGTCTACAAGGAAATCCTCGTAAATTTGCTTACCAAGAGAAGCATCCTCTGGCACAATTACTCCTTTAGAAAGAAGATTGTACATTGCTAAAAACAACAGAGACACTGTTGTCAAACGCTGCTGCCCATCGATAACTAAGAACTCTGTGTTACGACCACTTGGATTATAAACAGACACAAGACTTCCAAAGAAATGACTGCGTCTATTATGTACAATAACCTTGATGAGATCATCGTAAAGCTGTTTGCAATTTTCCGTCTTCCAGTCATAATTGCGCTGATAAACAGGAATAATAAAACGCTTCTTCGAGCCTTCCATATATTCAATTAATCTACATTCTGAACCTTTCATTTTTAGTTTCCTCGCTCTGTTTTGCTGTTCCTCTTGACGCCCATACAACTTGTCAAAATCATTTTACTTTATACATCTTCATCCCTGTTTGAGCCTTAAATATCGACGCATCTCTTTTCGCATCAGCCAATTCAAAGCTACTTATAACTTTTTCCTGTGTCTCCGGACTCCAATATATTTTTAGATGCTGCTTTGACCGTGTTATAGCGGTATAGAAAATATTATGCGTTATAAGTTCATCCACTTCTTGTGTAATAATAACTTTCACAGAATCATATTCCAGACCTTGTGCCTTATGGATTGATACTGCATATGCTATCTGAAATGGAATATCCGTATCATCTGCAAATTCCTTATCATCATCAGATTCTTTTTTCTTGGTAACTCGGAATCTTACTACAGACTTTCCCTCTTCAAATGAGTCCAGCATTTCCAATCCCACATTCTGTACTGCCGCATGAGATAATTCCTTATCTACTTCCACTGAAAACCAGATGCACTCATTGTCATCATTCAGTTCAATATTAACTATTTTCCCTTTTAGATTATTATAGAGCACGGGCATAAATCGCTCAGATTCATTAAACAAAATAGGATCTCCAACCTTAAATGTCCATAGACCCCAGCGGTACGCTTTTGATGGATTATTTTCCTGCAAAAATCTGTTGATATTATTGATTCCATAGAGTCCATCATAATTCAGGCATAAAATAATCTCATCTTCTGACTTTTTATCAAATACAGAGGAATCCAAAGTGCATGAGTATCTGTGATTCACAATATATTCAGTTAGGTCATCATCCAGATTGCGAACTTTCTTCCAAAAATCCAAAAGATGTTGTTCATCCGTACGATAGGGCTTTTCGAGTTCATTCCACGCATACCGTGGAATAAAATATTTTGCCATAGAAAACCAATTACCAAACACAATCGATTCTATCTGATACGTATCACCAACAAGTATCATAATCTCGCACGATATTTTCTCTATGATATCAGCCATATCTGCATTACTTACCATACTACACTCATCCATCACAAGGATGTCGTACTCTGTTTGGATATATCTTGACATCAGGAATTTCTTGATTGTCATAAAATCACACTTCTGTGGATCTATAGATGTAACCTTCCTTCTAAGATTTTCAACAGCTGGATTTGTGTTTGCTAAAAAAAGAATAGACTTCTTGCTCATATAATCTGCTATATGATTAATCAAATACGTCTTCCCAGTTCCCGCCGCACCATAAATAAGTGAAACCTTAGTTTGGTCAAACATGTTCTGTATAATAGCCTTCTTCTCCTCGCTATCTACATCAGCAAAAATTTCCAACCAAAATGCCACATCCTCCTGATATTCAGGAACACCAGATGTCGACATCTCCTGTAATTTTTCCATAATCGCTTTTGTATCCTGAAAGGCTCCTTTAATATATAGACTTTGACCAAATTTCTCTATACGCCTTCCTGGATGACCTGAATACAAATGATTATTAAAACAGTTGATCAAAAAATCAACGTTATCTGCCTGTTCTTCCACTTCCTTGATTGGCGTATAAAGCACTGCATTTGTGCTCATATTCGAAAGAATATATCTTGCAAGAAATTCATGCTCTCTATTGTCAGCTTTCAGACTACCAAATAATTCTGCACTTTCCGGATTATGTTGTATCAGTGAAGTTGTAAAAGGCATCTCATCAAATGGAATGCATCCCCATTCAAGATACAAATCTGACAACTTCCAACAGCTATTGCTGCTCCATTGATTTTTAATCACCTTATTATTAAGTGTATGCAACAAATATCTGACAGTATTTGATCCTGGTTTGTTGGACTTAATCAAACGCCTACACTTATCCAATACTTTTTCAAAATGATGTACCTGACTTTTTCCGAACATTTTTTGCTTTATAAGCACGTAAATATTGTCCGGTGCAAGAGCCACATCTAAAAGACTCGCACCTGAATTAGAAAGATACTGCATCATTCCTGTATATTCAGAATGGTTGGGAGACATCTTTATATCATCACCCAAAATTCTTGCAAAGTTATTCAACTCACACGGTCTGATAGAAACCACAAAATCTGTAAGAATATTTACCGGCATCTTTCGACCATTAACCTCTATGGTTTCATAATATATGTCCATCTTTACCGAATAATGAGATGGAACCATAATCTTTGAATAACACACAAATCGGTCAAATTTGCTAGTTGTGTCATATGCCGGTGTAAGTACAATCTCGTAATATACTTGACCACTAGATATAAAAGGTACCACTTTATGTACGTACATTCTTGGATTATGTGTAATATCTCTAATGGATCTTCTCATTTCAAGTTTCTCTGCAATTTTATCATGGTAATCCTGAACTGCATGGTCTGTATTAATCGGAAACTTTTCAAGATTGTGAAGAATATCCACCTGATATTCCTGCTTAACAAAATTTCTAAGCATAATATAAAACTGATAGTATTTTAAAACCAGTCTCTCGGCACCCTCTCCATCCGGCGTATAATGCGACTTCGATTCCTGTAAAAAATCATGAAACTTGCGCAGAAATTGAAACTTATTATGGTGCTTTATATATTCTGTCGCTGCTGGAATAGTATTCCAATCTGCCTCCAAATCTTCACCCTTTGCACATGCATATGCCTTAACAGCCACATGCTCCACAAGGTTTCTTGACTGACTCAAGAGGTTTTGTGATACAAGTGCTCTTGAGACAGTCTCAAAATCTATCAAGTCTATATTTTGACAAATAGTGTTATCTATATTTTGTATACTAATGTCTATTCGTGCCACGTTCTATAGCTTCACCTCTTAATCTTTCTTCTTTCCATATTCTACCGAACTCTCTGCCACCATAGATACTGGAACCTGCCCGAAATCATAAGTCACAATGTTATCCGAAACTTTCTTATGAGCCTTAAATTCCACTACACCCAAACCATAGAACTTATCAAAATATGCTTTCAATCTATCAATAACAGTTTTCTTTTTAACAGCTCTATTACCGCCACCAAATCTACTTACAGGGGGCAAAATCTTATCAATGTCTGTCCCTACCGTTTTAACCTCTCCCTCGCGGAAAGCATTCTCCATAAACAGTCGTGTCTCTACAGGTTTAAGTTTCTCCTGCTCAATGATGATGATAAGTTCCTTCTCCCGCATCTCAACGACATATTCCTGCCACTCAATCATAACATCATCTATTTCGTTGACACCATTAATGAAACTTTCAATAAGTGCCTTTTTACTTCTCAGCTCAGGGCTAGCATCAATGGCCTTACGAATAGAAATCAACACTTCTTTATCTTCACAATGAGAATCATGGTACTTCTTCACAAGCATAAGTATATAATCGATATTGATTTCCACCTGCTTGATAAGCTCTATCTCGAATACAATATCATCAATAATATCTGTGATTTCACCATTCTCACGTTTACGTTTCCATTCGTCTCTCAAGTCCTGATACCTACCAAGATAATCCTGTAAGTCTCTCTCTGAAAGAAGTTCCTTTTCTTTGAATTCGTCAAATGCAATAAGAAGATTTCTCATCCGAAGTATTGCACCAAACAATGCAATAAAATCTCTCTGGTTTTGCTCTCCGATTATCTGCGGCTCAGTAAGAGGGAATTTATTATTTAGATCCTCTATCATATCAATGTAGCCCGGCATTGTTTTACCATCAACAGACTTGTGTCCGTAGTAGTAATCTTTAAAGGTCTTCATCAATACTATGCCGCCTGCATTCTTATCTCCGAATAATGAAATAGCTGCGTCCACACGTTTCTGTAAATTTCGGAAGCAAACAATATTTCCAAATGTCTTAATGCTGTTCAGAATACGGTTTGTACGAGAAAACGCCTGAATGAGTCCATGCATCTTCAAATTCTTATCTACCCATAATGTGTTCAAAGTAGTAGCATCAAAACCTGTTAGAAACATATTCACGACAATGAGCATGTCCAGCTCCTTGTTTTTCATACGGAGGGACACATCCTTATAATAATTCTGAAATTTGTCGCTGGATGTATCATAATTTGTATGGAACATCAAATTATAGTCATTAATTGCCCCATCCAAAAAATCTCTTGCTGTCTGATCCAAAGCAGATGTATCTTCTGGATTCTCTTCATCTAAAATACCATCCTGCTCTTCCTCATTGGCTCCATAGCTGTAAATAACGGCAATCTTTAAATCTTTTGTTGGATCAGCTTTAATCTGTTTACGAAATTCCTCATAGTAAACCTTTGCCATCTCTACAGAAGATACCGCAAAAATGGAATTGAAACCACTGAGTCTCTGCTTCTGCTTAATCTCCTCGACTTTACCTCTATCTGCAGATGCAACCTCGGAAATATTAGTCAGCGTATTATACACATATGTTTTGTCTCCACGATAAGTCTTTTGATCAAAATGTTCCAATATGTATTTCGCAACCAGCGCAATTCTCTCCGGAGCTTCAAAAGCCCTCTTCCTGTCGATGTCACGCACCTGCTCATCATCAATATCAGGTTCCATCTCCATAGTCTTATGATACTCTACCTTAAATGGTAATACATTCTTATCATTGATAGCATCCACAATAGTATATGAATGCAGCTGATCTCCAAAGGTTTGCTCTGTTGTAAAAAACTTTGGATTTCTTACTGAACCAGCGTTAGCCGGAAAAATCGGAGTTCCGGTAAATCCAAACATATAATATTTTTTGAAATTGCTAACAATCGCAGCATGCATATCTCCAAACTGACTACGGTGGCATTCATCAAATATTATAACAACCTGTTTGTTATATACAGAATGCTCCTTAAACTTTTTAATAAATGAGGACAATTTCTGAATTGTGGTAATAATAATCCTTTCTTTTGTGCCTCGTAGTTGCTTCTCAAGAATAGCCGTTGATGAGTTGCTATTCGCTGCACCTTTCTCAAATCTATCATATTCCTTCATCGTTTGGTAATCCAGATCCTTACGATCTACCACAAACAACACTTTATCGATATATGAAAGACTAGATGCAATTCTTGCTGTTTTAAAAGAAGTCAACGTTTTACCTGAACCGGTAGTATGCCAAATATATCCACCTGCAGCAATATCCCCCTGCTTATGGTAATTATGCGCAATCTCAATTCTATTAAGAATTCTCTCTGTGGCAGTAATCTGATACGGTCTCATAACCATCAGCATATTTTCCGATGTGAAGATACAATACTTCGTCAGGATATTCAAAATAGTATTCTTCGCAAAGAATGTCTTTGTAAAATCAATCAAATCGGGAATTACTCTGTTATTTGCGTCAGCCCAAAACGATGTAAACTCAAAGCTATTGCTTGTCTTACCTTTTTTTGTTTTTGCAGCTTCAGCATCCTTAATAGCGTTATATCTAGTACTGTTGGAATAATACTTTGTATTAGTTCCATTGGAAATAACATATATCTGCACATACTCAAATAAGCCATAACCAGCACTAAAGGAATCTCTCTCATATCTACTAATCTGGTTAAAAGCTTCTCGTATCGCCACGCCTCTGCGTTTCAATTCAATATGAACCATAGGAAAACCATTTACCAACACAGTTACATCATAACGATTATCATGACGGGCTCCCTGATCGATGGTAACTACATATTGATTAATGACTTGCAATTTGTTGTTATGAATGTTCTTATGGTCGATGAGTGTAATGTTTTTCGTCATACAATCATCTCTTTTGAGAACTTGTACATAGTCCTCCTGCATTTTGCGGCTCTTCTCTACAACACCATCATTGCGATTAGCTAAGTTCTCGCGAAAAAATCTATCCCATTCACCATCAGAAAACTTATAATGATTCAAGTCTTCCAACTGCTTGCGCAAATTGCAGACAAGATCATTTTCTGTATGTATTTGTAAATATTCATATCCCTGCTCAACAAGTGCTTCAATAAACTCTTTTTCAAGCTCTGCTTCACTCTGGTAAGCATCAGAGCGTCGCTTATCTGCCTCATATTGAGTAACTACTGTATTTTTATTTGTTTCTGCAACAATATTAAAATAAGGCATAGCAACTCCTCCCTATTACTTTAAATCTTTAAAGGGAATACCATTTTTATCTTTCCACGCTATCATACCATTCGTACTTGTCCCATTAACAAAATTTGCTGCCGATGAGGCACTTTTAAACTCCATATCTTCTACTAAAAGATTACCTTCTACTCTATCCGAGTTTCTCTGCTTCTCGACTGATTTTGCACTTCTGAATGATCCTTGTGAAATTTTATTCGAAATAATGCTTCCCTTGCATACAATGAAAGTTCCTGTTTCTGGATTATAAATCGCATGTGCATCCACATTTTTATTCTTACCTTTTATATACAAATCCATACTATTCCTCTCTTTCTTTAAAAGACAATAGCTTGTCCCTGTAGTAGTTATATTCCTTTTTCCTCATCTCGATTTCCAAAGGTAACGTATCACATATTTTTTTAGTTATAGCATCATACTCTTGCAATATTTTAACTATTCGTAGTTGTTCATCACGTGTTGGTATAGGAATGAACGCCTTTCCAATTCCTTCTGCTGAAATAGAACATATTTTTCCCTCTGAAACATATTTTTTAATTTGATTGTGATACATATCGGATCTCAAATAATATGAAATATATTTAGAATTCTGCTGGTGTTTCAAAGTGTAACACGCATCATGTACGGCAACATCTTCATCTCCCTCCCATGCAACTCCAATCCCAATATCAATTTTATTTTCTCCAGCACCAACAATAATGACATCTCCTTTTTGAGCATATCTCATCTTCGTTCTAAGTTCTTCTCTGATATGCGACTTTACTGTATCTGCATGTACTCCATAATGTGTATACAGTTCTCCATAATGAACACATGGAACTCCACTTTCTGTCGCGTCAGCATGTACAAATCTCTTTCCTCGTGTTAATGTTCCAAGAGACTTCAAAGGCACTTGATTCTCGCTCTGCGTACAAAAAAAACTATTTAAATAGAAGTTATATTGTTTTTTTCGTAGAGTTATCTCCTCCTGTAAGTCTACTTGAAGTTTTGTTGTCGCCAAGCTAAATCCGTCCAAAATACGTATGATTTCTCTTTGAACCTTCTTTGGTGGCACTGGAATTAGTATTCTTGAAAATAATGCTTGTGTTAAGTGACTTATGGTTGATCCCGTCTTTTGTCGTTCCACAACCTTTTGAAAATGACTGGATAATAAATAGTACATAATAAATCTGTTTTCCAGTGAATCATCCTTACATCTTACTACAAATACTCCACCATTAAGTGTTGCTGGCATAGGCAAATCATTAACTTGAGCTACTTTTCCTATAGTTCCGTCTTTTGTAATCAATATATCCCCGTTGGACAACTGAATCTTTTTATCTTGATTGTATCTATCTTCCGTCACATAAACACATGTTTCATAATTAACCTCATTTGATTCCGTAAAATCTGTCCCTGTAACAAGCAAATATTTACCCGATTGAAGATATTCTGCCCTTGTAAGCCTCTGCCAACCAATACGTGCATTTAAAGTGCAAACTTCGTCAAAGCGTTTATAACAAACACCCTCCGAGCATAATTGTTTCATCAGTGCATCAAGTTTATTCATTACTTCACCTCGATTTCTCTGACTATTTCTGCTATTTTATTTCTAAGCTTCTCTTCTTCCTTAACCAAATTTTCAAGTCTACTGGTTAATTCAGTGATATCTATTTTTTCTTTTACATCTTCGCTTTCAACATACGTCGGCACAAAAAGATTGTAATTATTTGATACAATTTCCTCATATGAGGAAAGATGAGAAAAATGCTCAACCTCTTCCTTTAAAGAATATACGTCTACAATCTTTTTTATATTTTCAGGCGTTAATTTATTGTTATTTGTAACCTTAATACATTCATTGCTTGCATCTATAAATAACGTTTTATTATCGCTCTTATTTTTTTTCATTACCATTATGCAGGTGGCAATGCTTGTTCCAAAAAACAGATTTGTTGGAAGCTGGATTATGCAATCTACGTAGTTATTATCAATCAAATATTTTCTAATCTTCTGCTCAGCTCCGCTCCTATACATTATTCCCGGAAAACATACAATGGCCGCAGCGCCATTTGGTGCTAACCAAGAAAGACTATGCATGATAAATGCCATATCCGCTTTACTTTTAGGTGCTAATACACCAGCTGGTGCAAATCTAGGATCATTTATTAATAATGGATTATCATCACCTTCCCATTTTATTGAGTATGGAGGATTCGATACAATAAGTTCAAATGGTTCATCATCCCAATGTTGAGGATTTGTCAATGTATCCTCACATTCAATGTCAAACATATCAAAACCCACATCATGTAAAAACATATTTATACGGCACAAGTTGTATGTAGTAATATTGATTTCCTGACCAAAAAATCCTATCTTTACTGCATCCTTTCCCAAAACTTTTTCTGCTTTTAATAATAATGATCCTGAACCGCAAGCTGGATCATACACCTTATTAACAGACTTCTTTCCTACAGTTCCTAATCTTGTCAACAATTCGGAAACATCTGCTGGAGTGAAAAATTCTCCTCCAGATTTTCCTGCATTTGATGCATACATAGTCATTAAATATTCATATGCATCTCCGAATGCATCAATATCGTGATTTTTCACGGAACCAAGATTCATAGTTGCAACACCATCCAACAACTTAACAAGACGTTCATTTCTCTTTGCGACAGTACTTCCTAATTTGTTACTATTAACATCAAAGTCATCAAACAGTCCTTCAAAACTCCCTTCAGATGCACTACCTTTTGCAGATTCTTCAATATTCCTAAATATCTTTTCTAGTGTTTCATTTAGATTTTCATCCCGTGAAGCTTTCATTCTTAAATTACAAAACAACTCGCTTGGTAGAATAAAGAATCCTTTTTCCTCTACTAAGCCTTCCCTAGCCTCTTCTGCCTCTTCATCACTCAATTTTGTATAATCAAACCCTTCATTTCCAGCTTCTATCTCGCCTTGATTTACATAGGCTGTGAGATTCTCAGATATATACCTATAAAACATAGTGCCTAATACATAGTTCTTAAAATCCCATCCATCAACTGCGCCACGCAACTCATCTGCTATAGCCCAAATAGCACGATGCAGTTCTTCTCTTTCTTGTTCTTTTTTAGTATCAATCATCTTGATTCCCTCCGATTTCATTATTATTTATCTGCATCGGCACTTTGGCCGCTCTCTACCCACGCATCCACCTCTGAAAGCTTAAACTTATATTGTCTCCCCACTTTGTAATATGGAATAGTTCCTTTTTTGATATATGATCGAATTGTATCTTTGCTTACACCAAGATGCTTTGCTATTTCTTCCAGGTTATACCATCTTTCAATATCTTCCATTATAAATGCCTCCTAGTACAATAATCCGGACTATTAATGATGTCCATTTCTATGCTGCTCTATCTTTAATTGCTTATAGTAGTGTTTTACTCGTTTGAACATGTCATATGTTGTCTTACTATTATCAATAATATTTAACATCAGTTCTTTATAATCTTCCGGCTCTGTACTGATGAAATAAGTATCAATCGTAAGCTCTGAACCAAATTGTACCAACCTATTATCTGGTCCCACAAAATACCCACTTGGATTACCTTTGCTCTGCTCTGTATTAAAATAGTCATATACCTCTTTCGGCTTACAGTCGATCAACAAATTTTGGTTTCCTGATACTTCTGTATTCATAGCAATTAATATGCCCGAAATCTGCGTATCTTCAGAGATACTGACCTTTTTTACAGTTCCGTCTTCCGGCACATTGTCTTTGCTATATAAGCAATATGCAAATTCATGATCTTCTCCCATACTTCTAAGAATGTAATTAAGTAGGATAGTCTTAGGGTGATTCTCTACCTGCGGATAAAGTAATCCCGTGGAGCCAGTAGAAATCAAATAGGCTGCCTGTACCACCTCATCTACATTTACAATATTTATCTCATTGAAGCATGTCTTTATGAAATTTGTGAATCCAGCCTCATCGGTTCCCTTGCAAATATCATCCAAGAACGGCATAAGCACATAGGTCTTGAATTTTAGCTCTGCTGATTTACTAAGCATATCCAAAGCATCAAATCTAAGTAACTTTGAATATGGTGTATTCTTAAGAGATTCCGTTAATTCCAATATATCCTCTATTTCTGCACACCTATAATATTCAGCAAATAAATATTCCTGAAATCCTGGATCAATATAAAAAATATCATATTCCTTTTCATACATCATGCACGCTGTAGAGCAAACATCGTGTTTGAAATTAGTAAGATTCATTTTGTGCGGATTCTCAAAATCCTTATGTGCTTTTAGCCTGTTAAAGTAATCCTCGAATGATGGAGAATCCAACTGCAACACACCATCTTTATATGTAATACCACAAAATTCCTTGAATACCTTTGAAAACTGTTCCGCATTGTCAACACTCATAAATACTCTATCATAAGGCTTCTTATTATCATCATGTCCTGATAGCAAAGCTTCATATGTTGACTTGTAAAATAATAGATGATCGGCATGAAATCTCTTATATGCTGGATATTTCAATGTTACATATGTCAGCAATAATGGATGTGATGCGAATACACCATCTTTCTTAAGAAAACCATTGTTTATATATTCAACAACTGTTTCTCTCTCATCTGTCTGCCCTTGATGCTTAAGTATCTTGTCAATCAATTTCAAAGATTGTTCATTATCAAATGGCCATACATAAAGCTTTATAAAATTATGCAATCCAGTTAAATATTCGTTTCCCCTGGAGGTAATAACAACCTGAACCTTGTCGTAAGTATCTGTGAACGCCTCCAACTTATGAAGAAACGCGTCTACATCCGATGGATCTATTTCATCAAACCCATCTAAAAGCAACTGACACCGTCCACTTCTTAACAACTGCTGCGCCACTTCATCGTTGAATTTTTCGTCCTTTGAATGAACTGCTTTTACAATAAATGGAACAATATCATCATTCTGAGTAAAATATCTCAATTCTAAGAAAACCGGCAACACTCCCGTCTTCGCATAAGCATCAGCAGCTTTCAAAAATAAATACTGTAACATAAGCGACTTACCGCAGCCACCACTTCCTACCAGAACTGTTTTAAGATTATCGTACCCTCTTCTTTTCATATAGATGTTTCTAATTGAATCCAAATCCGGATCATCCAAGTACACACATTTTATTTTCTTCTTATCCGCAAATACTCTTTCCTTTTCACCAATAGTATTGCATACAAAGAAATCCGCAAGCGGAACTTCATCTCCACCTATCAATTTCATTACATTATATCGCTGAGAAGCTTTATGAACATAATCCATAAAATCTGCTTTGATATTGCCTGACATATATATGTCTGCTATAACATCTTCTCCGGTACCTCTTCCATCTATAATAGCCTTAAACTGCTGTGCAATAGCAGTACATAGTAAATCTTTATTTATCTCTGTACCTATTTCTTTTACGCCCATGTTAGTCAGCAACTTAGGAATACTCGCATCTACAATTTCTGCTAATAATGCATCCTTAAGTGTTTTTTCATTAAAATCATTCGCCATGTTAGACCAATGATTTCTCGGCGATGAATTTCCCTGATACCATTTATCATAACTAAACTGATCTGATGGTAACTTTTCTCTATATTGTTCTGTGGTAAGCACTGTTTCAGCAAAGAACTTTGGTATCGCCCATGTGGTTTTATATGATATCAATGCGCTGTCGTTTTCACCTATGTGAAAAGCCCTGAAAAATTCATCGTATTTCACACATTTTCCTCCTTTGTATAACTTGCCTTTCTATAAAAACTCTCAAACTTTCTATAGCCTTCTATAAAAGCTCTTGGCTACATTCCGTGAGAAAGAAATCATCCTAAAATATAATATCAGTATAAGGAACACGCAATGAACAGCCCAATTGTACGCTTATTAATTTTTATTTGTTCATAGTTATTCCTATTTAATTATACCACACATGTCAAGAGAACGTACGGTCGAGTTTTTTAACTTAACAGCCATCCGCAAAGAGCTGATGCGGGATATAAATGGATGCTCTTCATACAAATGATTGCCAGCCTTGTGCACGAAGGCAGGAGCTCTATCATCAGGCGTATGAAGCAACTCATAAACGTCAGTGTCAAATAGAGCAGCTGACCAGACAATCAGGAGGATTCCTATGCTTGGTCAACTGAAAAACAACCTGAACTATCGTCACACGGTTTCCTCCGCGTCAATCACAGGAGGAAATCAGAGATGGACGAAATCAATTACACAAAGTACAGTAACAAGAAACCTTACAACAATCTTCCAGTTGCAGAAGGTCTATTCCTTGCACCATTTTTAGTCAGAGACTGGAATGAAGTGAAGCAAATGGATTACCATCGTGATAACATCGAAACCTGGCATTTCAGCGGTATCGGTGTACTGGTAGCTTTCACACCGGTCACAAAAGAGCAATTCCCGGTAACCATGAAACTGTTCTGGCGTGATGTTCACGACCACATTGCCAGCTTCAGTGCAAATACCAATGACCTTTCCTACGACAAAATGCTGGATGACATGTATTCTGAGGATGGAACCGGTTATGATCCAGCTCAGACATCTTCATTAGAAGACACGACTCTGCTGGCTATCATGATTGATGACTTAATCCAGGAAGTCACTCAGCGCAACTCTCGTTACGGTCATATTCTGCAACTTATTAAGCAGCAATACACCAGAGGTGAAATCCTTGACGTCATTCTTCCAGAATACGGTCTGAAAAAGACACAGGGATATTCCGAAATCAAGGCAGCCCAGAAGCTTGCCAAAGAGCTTTTTAACAGATAATCATTTCATAGAAAAAGCAACAGCGGTACCGATTTCCGATATCGCTGTTGCCATTCTTTATACTCGTCTTCTCACTTTTAATTGAAATGCATCATGTCTTTTTATACTTTTCAGTGCCTGTCTCAATGTACGTGAACGACCATGCTGATGATATGGATGTGAATAGCGATGCTTATGAAAAATCACACAAGCTCCCTCTGTTGGATATTCCGTACAGTGCAAATACCAGTAATGCCCAGTATTCTTACTTTGAATTGTCACATCTCTATCATCCGCCACAATTACATTGAAGTAATTCGCATCCAATTTAGATAAATTCTCTGCATTAAACATCGGCACCACCACCTTCTTCAGCAAACCATGCTTCCAGTGCTTTACATACAATTTCTTCAATGTCTTTTGCTTCTTTTCCGACCAAATATTTCTGTGCTATAGTTGCAGGAACCTTAATGCTCATCGGCTTGTCCTTTGGTTCCACAGTTTTTGTTAAATAACGTCGCACCATCGCTGGTGTCAACTTTCCTGATTGACTGCGTAATTTTATTGCCATATGAATATTGACCTTCACATGCAACTCCATCATTTCTTTGTATACCATCTCTTGTTCTTCTTCTGGAAGAAATGCTAATTGAAATCCTACTTGAACCGCCAATGCACCGTTATCTAATTTATGACGAAGTGGTAAAATCAAATCATTCAGTTTTATCAATCTTCCTACAGAACTACCAGATAAACCATATTCTTTGCCTACGTCATCACGGTGTTTGAAATGGTGGTCAAGTTGACCACCTTTCAAATCAATTCCTTCCAATCGGGCTACCTCTTCCATGATTTTTCCACGCTGTCTCTGATACAGTACCTTGTCATATCTCTCTTTCAAGACTGCTGCCTTTTCTGAAATCTCTAAATCCGCGAAGGACCTCTGCATCAGATTGGTCTCGATGACATAAACGTAAGCATCTGTATCCGGCAAGTCTTTCTTTATAATAGCTGGTATCTCTGTAAGACCTGCTAATCTCGCAGCGTTCTGCCTGTTATGTCCGGAAAGCATTTCATATCCATCCTCTGTGGTTCTTACAATAACCGGATTTAATATGCCATGTGTTCTCACACTTTCAATCATATCGTCCAGACGGTCACCCTCGTACAAATGAAACGGATGATCATGGAACGGTTTGATGGAGTCGATGCTTAGCATCGTAACCCCATTCTTAACCTTTATTGCCGGTACACTTACTGCAGTATCCTCTGTTAATAAATCCACTGCATCAAATACTTTTCTTCTTTCATTAGCCTTCATAAGAAATCAACTCCTTTGCCAGTTTTCTGTAAGCCACACCTGCAGACGCTTTAGGAGAATACTGCTCCAATGGTTTGCCATAATAAATACTTTCTCCCACCTTTACCGTGCTTGGAATTCTCGTATCAAACACACGAATCTGCCCATGGAAGCATTCTGTTACTTCCTCAGTCAATACCTTACACAAGGTCGTTCTCTTCTCACACATAGTAAGCAGAATACCTGCAATTTCCAAATCCGGATTGATTCGTCTCTTAATCTTAGTGACAGTACGCAAGAAGTCCTGTAATCCCATCATTGCTAACAACTGAGGATTCGCCGCAATAATCACTTCATCAGCAGCCGCCAATGCATTAATTGTGAGAATTCCCAATGACGGACAAGTATCAATCAAAATGTAATCATACTGACTTCTAAGCGGCTCCAACACTTCTGCCAACATTCTCTCCGCACCCATTTCTGTGCGAAGTTTCGCATCAACTGCAGATAAATAAATGGATGCCGGGATGAAATCCACTCCATCCTTGGTACGGATATATCTCTTCATAGGTAATGCTTTCTCATCCTCAATCTGAGCCATCAACATATGACCAATGGTGTACTCCTGCTCATCTGTTTTCTCTACACCATAGCAGGTTGTCAGATTTGCCTGACTATCAAAATCCACTGCTAATACTTTCTTTCCCATTTTGGCAAGCACGTGTGCCAGATTGAATGTGGTCGTGGTTTTACCCACGCCACCTTTCTGTGAACCAATGACAATAATCTTACTCATGACCGTACTCCCCTTTCTTCTCTGCTACCATCATCAACTGCTGTTTTTCATAGGCATCAATAAAACTGATTTCTTCTCTCGGTGTGATAATCAGTTTTCCATCCTCACAGGTAACTGTAATGGAATCTCCCACATTAAAACCTGCTTCCTTTAACCACTGTCCTTTCAGCATAATCGTCGGTGTGGATTTGTAGTTATAACCACTCTGCTCATACACTTTCATATTTCTAAATTTCTTAAAAGCCATAAATTCGTCTCCTTTTTTTGAAATATTACATAGTCGAATGTATCAAAATGTGTTATACTTCCATTAGATATTCACACCAGTACACATTGAGGAGGACTGCCATGAGCGAATCAAAAAACAGTTCCTATAAAGGTCTTACTGAAGCTCGCCGTCGAGCCAATAAAAAATACAATGACCGTTTCGTTGAAATCAAAGTACGTGTCACTCCGGAGAAGCGTTCCATCATTCAGGAACATGCTGCTTCCATGGGCGAAAGCGCAACTGCATTCATCAACCGTGCTATCGACGAAGCCATGGAACGAGATAAAGAAAAATAAAAATGTCCGGTAATGCATGGATACACTTCCACACATCACCGGACAATATTTTTATCTCAAAACATATTGTTCAATGTGTTCTATTTTATATGTTGTGTCATCAATTTGGCGCCCATTTCCACTCAAAAAATCTTCATTTCAAATGGTCTAAACTTGGTCTAAATTCGAACTTCCAACCTTGATTTTTCCTTATTTTACAAGGGTTTCAGGAGATTTGTAGGTATCTTGCCGTGGCAGATGAATAGTATTTTTATCATATCTTATATATCCCTTCATAAGCCTTCAAATGCCTGTAATTACTGGCTTTTTGGCATTTTCTTAATTTTTTGTTTTTGCCCCTCTCTACGCATATCTACATAAATCTGCGTAAATTACCAGGCAAATGGTGTAGTAACTGGATCTATAAAACAATAACTGATGCACAAGATATAACTTCTTACTCATATTCTCGAATTACTACATCCACTACATCTTTTAATACGTTTGGAATTTCCACTTGAAATAATTTCTTTTCCAACTCAGCCCTATCTACAATCCACCTTTGCATGTATGGTTGATTGCTATGATATCGGTTTCCAAGGCTGATTCTATTTCCATAATAACATTCAAGTTTTCCAATCTGTAAACCATCTTCATCGAATAATTTAACACCTCCAGCATCAATTGATATATTCCATCTAAAAGCCAATAATGCTTCTTTACTAAAGCCACACATAATATTGCTTTGCTTAAAACTCTCTATACCATTATGATGCATAGTAATATTATAATGTGGATTCTCATAGAAATCATCTCTTCTCTGCAATACCAATTTTGAATTTCTCTCATATGCGCAAGCTGCATATTCAGGTTTCATACCAGGAATATTCAAATAAGTCAGCATAAAACCAAATATTTCTTGTTTATAAGTGTAATCCGCAACAGCGCCCGCAAGTACTACATTTTCATCTGGTACATTCATTTCCAATCAATATATTTCAGCTGTGATTTCCATTCATTCCATGCTGATTCGTATTCTGGAAATACTATCTCATTAAACGTTTTTGCACTTGTAATTTGCTCTTTTAGTTCTTCCCAAAATGTATTTAATGCAGGACGCTTAACACTTCTATCCTGCCCCGCAGAAGATACTCTATTTCCTACCTTCCTGTTTGTAAACAAACATACTCTTATTTTTTGATACTTATCTTTTTCTTTAATCCAGGATTTCGCAAGTTCCCCCAGCAGTGAATACTTGCTATTCTCATCCATTTTTGAATTATCAATTGAAACGAGGTCTCCAAATGTCAATGTATCATCGACTCTTGTATGCTTTACCTGAATAAACAACTTTTCTCCATTCACGTACATTACTACCACATCATCCAAGCCCAATTCTATATCAGCTTGTAGCTCTACGCATTTTATGTTGTTATCTGGATTAAGCATATCTATAATATACTGCTGTCCTACAGACCATTCATACCAATATGGATCTCCCATTCCAGGCTTTGTTTTCTCGGAATAATTCATTCCTTAATTCCCCTTTACAAAAAAGAATTATTTTAAATAATAAACAATCTAATTATCTGTCAAATCACCCATCAATTTCACAACCGCCTCACACACATCCTTAAATAGTATATCTGTCGCATAGTCAAAATCCTTTTAATAGTTATTCCATTGTCTCTGCATAATATCGCTATTTTCAACAGTATTCATAATTCTACGATAATCTTTAACCACTATTGATGAACCACGTTTCTCTGTTGTTGCACTTAATGCCTTTTTTAATCGCTCGATGTTTATATTGGAATATTGCAGCTTAGTCAATATGTATATATCATAATAGTCCCTTGGCCTTGTGTTCTGATCGCCTCTGGATATTACCGTTTCCAATTTCTCTGCCATTATTGTTTCTAAGTTATATGCAAGCACTAAAATACTTCTATTTTCTAAAAGAAGTTTGAACCGATATTCTATTTCTTTTGGAGGTATTCTATCACCTGTGGTAATGTCCAGTTTCAGGGGAACAGCCATGGGCGGATAATTTGCCAATAGCGATACACGATACCCTGTATATTCATCACCCTCTCGAATTTCTCAAATACTACGAAAACTAAACGACACATCATCATCCAATTCTATTCTACATATTTCTCCAAACATTTCCCGAATAGTCTGTTCATTTACAGGCAATCCTTTTATTGTTGCGTCCATATCCATGGTTGCTCTAGTGTCAAGACCAACCATCGCTGCAATCAAAAATCCGCCCTTTAAGATAAAATTTTGCTGATATTTCGAAACAGATATTCGTTCCAATAACCTCTCTAACATAAAATTTTGCATTACGAGCTGTGCAGATATATGTTTTTCTTTTGCAAGATTTTTAATAATTGCCTTTAACTGCATTACATTTTTCACAACAGTACCTCCAGATATGATCTGAGTTTCATTTCAACCTTTAAAATTTTTGCCAATTCAGATAAAACAGGAATATTTTTATCCGAATTGGCTGTATAACGCTTGAAAGCTTCTGTTATTACCTGAATATCCACACAGCTATGAGGCTTTAAAATATCACAGAGCGTTCGCTCTGCACTATACGCTCTTACAACATTTCCACCCGGTGTAGTCGCTTCTGCTATTCCTAAATCATATATCTCTTTCTTACACTGCACACATCTAATATTCTCTTTCTTGGGTTTGTCAAATTGTAATTCATCGGAAAAGTCATATGGTATTTGTTCGGTGTTCGATCTGTTAAATCCCATAGAAACAATGCTGTTTCGTGGGAATAAATTCCTCTTTTAAATCGATTCTGTAAATTAAAAATTTCATCATCCCAAACTTCCGGCAAAATGTAAATACCTCGGGAAGATTTCTCTATCATTCCCTTATCAACAAGATACTTAATATTCCCACGTGAAAACCCTGCTGCAACCACCATTGCAGTGGTAACCGTTCCATTATTCCCTTTTGCCATCTTAATAATCTCTTCAGTAGCTCCCACAATAATTCCCTACTTTCTATTATCTTTTATGCTTGTTATTATATGATTACATAGCGCAAAAGTCAATAGATATGTATTTTCTTAGTCAAATTGGGCAGACAATGTCTACCCAATTCGCAGTATAACCCAGTATATTATAGACTTTTACAAAATTATCAAATTCTTTCATCTTTTTCCATTTTGCCATTCAAGGCTCTTTCGAAAATGGTGTAGTAGTGGTGTAGTAAGAATTGGGGTGTTTTACTACTGCGGTTATTCTATCATAGGTTTCGGGATTTGGGGGTAAGGAAATAAGTTTTTGCTTGCATCGCTACGCATAACAGTTTCTTAGGCCTGCTCATGCCAACATAGGCAAGCTTGCGGCTATAATCAAACAGATTTGAGCTCCCAATTTTACCCACACCATAATAGTGATAGGACGAAGGTTCAATCTCAAGATATAACCTCTTTTTATCATAAATATGACCCCTCCCAAGAATCCACATTTTACTCTAATTTAAGGACTATATTTTGTTCTTTTCCACCAATCAGTTATCTAAACTCCCCTCATTCAGCAGGAAATCATAGACGCTCATGACCAGCACCCCATCGTCATTGTAATACGGTGCAGGTGCATCTTTCGTGATGATGATCTTCTTGAAGAAATCGCCGGTCAGCATCAGAGAGCGCTGCTCCTGTTCCATCTTTGCCTGATCCAGAATCGCATAGGCCGACTGGATATAATAACGCTTGGATCCTTTATTGCAAACAAAATCAATTTCCAACTGCTTGCGGATTCCGTGACCTTTTTCATTGGTTTTATTCAAAGTGATAACTCCCACATCCACATTGAAACCACGTATCTTCAGCTCATTGAAAATGATATTCTCCATAGCATGAGTTCCTTCCAGTTGACGGAAATTGAGACGGGCATTGCGTAATCCCAAATCGGTAAAGTAATATTTGACTGGTGTGTCAATATACTTCTTCCCTTTAATGTCATATCGGACAGCACTGTCGATCAGGAAAGAATCACAAAGATAGTCGATATACCTTTTGATGGTGGTGTTGCTGATGGTTTTCTGCTTGACACTTTTGAAGGTAGCCGACAACTTTGTCGGGTTTGTAAGCGAGCCGATAGCAGATGAGAGAATGTTCAGAAGTTCCTCTAATTCTGCCCGATTGCGTACATTATGTCTGCCTACAATATCCGGAATATAGGTCTCCTCAAACAGCGACTTGAGAAAATTAATCTTTTCTTCCGGACTTGAAATGTTCATGATAGGCGGTAGTCCACCGTAAAGCATATATTCATTCCAACCGTCCTGTTTCGTCCCCGAATAGACAGACATAAATTCAGCAAAACTGAGAGGATGCATATGAACTTCATCTCCCCGTCCCCGAAATTCGGTGATCACATCCTTGGACAAAAACTGGGCATTACTTCCTGTCACATATACATCCACATTTTTCATACGAATCAAGCTGTTTAATACAGATTCAAACTCTCCCAAAAGCTGCACCTCATCCAGTAGCACATAGTACATTCCATCATCTTTAATCAGCTCCTTGAGATAGGGATACAGAACATCCAGATCACGAAAACGCTTATTCTCAAAGGAATCAAATGCAATTTCAATAATGTGTTCTTTATCCACTCCTTCTGCCAATAGATGATCCTTGAAGAGGTTGAACACTAGGTAGGACTTTCCACAGCGACGTATACCGGTCACCACCTTGATAAGTCCATTGTGCTTTTTATTGATGAGCTTATTCAAATAGATGTCTCTCTTAATTTCCATATCATAATCCCTCTTTCTATTGAAAGTTTTTGCGAGTTATCGCAATTTCATTCAGTAGAATCTGTCAAAGAAACATTCCAACCCAAAACTGCAACACTTTAAACCTGACACCAGTATCAACACCTATTTTGTAAACTTATCCCACTACAATCCTCCATACAAAAACGGAAGATACCCGCATAGCAAACAAACATTATTTTTATATTCATAATTTTTATCCCTTAAATGCCACGTTTTGCCGCAATTTGCCCCCAACGACACTATGCCATAGAATAAAATGTAATTGAATCGTAGTCAAAACGGTGTAAACACCATTTCCGCTGTCGCAATTTGCACCGTTTTGACACGATTTGCGTTGGCTATGCATTTTTGCCGATCGGTTTGCCGTGGCACAGGAAAAGCACTTTTATCATAATCTCTATATCCCTCCATAAGTCTGCAAACCCTTGATTTTACTGGATTTTTAGAGATTTTTACAAATATTGCCGTAGCAAACAAAGAGTATTTTAATTCGATTTTCGCCCTTGGAACACTTGAGCTTTATCCCGTATTTACTGAATCCTTTATTCATAACAACCTCCGAAATCTAATATTATCAACAGTGATGCATATGTGTCGTTCATCTTGACCATTGACCGGCTCTGCTATTTTCATAGTGTTTTTTTCACAATCGGATAGGGGAGATTTGACCCTCCCCTTCCACACCACGTAGCGTACCGTTCGG
>OERR01000036.1_pt1 | contig 41371 bp, 36 predicted proteins | sample 1540051 | NCBI WGS metagenome assembly OERR01 (sample SAMEA3891884, study PRJEB23780) | metagenome | biome: terrestrial biome; feature: animal house; material: Caecal content | place: Italy | collected 2015-05-05 | reverse complement strand
GTTCTGACGCTTCTCTGCACCGGAACCAGCGGCGAATTGTCGGTGCGCGTGTCCGCTGTGACATCGGAGCAGCAGGAACGTCTGGTGTCGGTGGACGAACCGGAAACCTATGATCTGACTCTGTGCGGCCTGCCGCTTGCGGAAAGCGTTCCGGAAGATCGGCAAGCCCGCGTGGAAAACCCCATTTTCACGGCGGAGGAGCTGAGCGTTTCCGTGCTGGAAGCGCGGCGGGAGCCGGAGGAGGGGACCATGCGCTTCGGCGTACTGTGCGGGGATTTCGTCGCGGAGTATGTCTGCAAAGGCATGACGGCGCAGGAGACCTATGACGCGGTGACGTCGGCGGCGTATTTCACGTCCGGGACATAAAAATTGCAAAAGAACAAGAAAGAGTGCGGCTCGGGTTATATCGGGCCGCGCTCTTTTGCGTGGATTCCCTTGCACCGTGCCGCCCGGCTTTGCTATAATAGCGGTGTCCCGGCGGAGCTCTTTTTTCAGTTTTCTCAAAAGGTTTTTTCATTCAGCAAAACACATGCTGTTTTAGGCTAGCGATAGGAGTCCGGAAAAAATCGCTTTGCTCTTTTTCCTGGCTTTTCTGCGGCTTCGCAGGATTTGATGGGGCTCTGCCCCAAACCCCGCCGCCTTTTGAAAAAGGCGGGCGAAAACTTCAAGTTTGCACTTTGGCAGCATCATTCAGGAGGAGTTTTGATGGTTTCATTTTCCGCGCTGCTTCAGGAGGGCCGCACACCGACGCGGCGGGAGGAAATTTCCGCCGTCCTCGCGCTGTCGTGGCCCGCGATTGTCCAGCAGCTCATGCTCACATTGGTTCAGTATATCGACACCGTCATGGTCGGATCGCTGGGCCCGAACGCGACGGCTTCGGTCGGCGTGGTGTCCAGCTCCGTCTGGCTTTTCAACGGCCTTTTGGGCGCGGCGGCGATCGGCTTTGCCGTGCAGGTGGCCCAGCACATCGGGGCCGGGGAGACGGAACAGGCTCGCGGCGTGGTGCGGGAGTCGCTTCTGTTCAACGTCCTGTTTGGGCTGTTTATGGGAGCGCTGGCCGTGGGGCTGTCGTTTCCGCTGCCGGGGCTTCTGGGAGCGGAGAAGGCGATTCAGTCGGACGCGTCCTGGTATTTTCGGATCGTCGGCTGCTCGATGCCGTTCCTCATGGCGATCAATCTTCTCTCGTCGCTTCTGCGCTGCATGGGGGATACGCGCACGCCGATGCTCTATAATATTACCCTCAACATTCTCAACACGATCTTCAATTTTGTGCTGATTTATCCTTCCCGGGAAGCTCATCTGTTCGGAATGACGCTATGGCTGCCGGGAGCCGGGCTGGGCGTGCCGGGAGCGGCGCTCGGGTCGGCGTTTGCTTCGCTTCTGGTGGCCCTCTTGTTTCTGCGGCGCTTTTTCCGCCGGGGCTTCCCGCTGCAAATCCATCTGCGCGACAAATTCCGGTTTACCAAGTCCTGTCTCTCGGCCATGGTGCGCATCGCGATCCCGCAGGCAATGGCGCACACGGCTTCCTGCGGCGCGCAGATCGCCGTCACGGTGATTGTCGCCGGTCTTGGCACGCAGGCCGTCGCGGCCAACTCGCTCGCTGTCACGGCGGAAGCGCTGTGCTACCAGCCGGGATACGGCGTTTCCACCGCCGCCACCACGCTGGTCGGGCAATCAATCGGCGCGGGGCGGCGTGATATGGCGGTGCGCTTTGCGCGCGTGAGCACATGGCTCGGCATGGCAATCATGACGGGCACGGGCCTTCTGATGTTCCTGTTCGCGGAGCCGTTGATCGGCATGTTCACCCCCGACGTGGACGTGATGCGTCTCGGCGCGTCCGTTCTGCGGATCGAAGCGTTCGCGGAGCCGCTGTTTGCCGCGTCGATCGTGGCGTCGGGCGCGTTCTCCGGCGCGGGGGATACGAAGTGGTCGTTTGCCGCGAACCTTCTCTCCATGTGGGGCGTGCGTCTGCCGATTGCGCTCCTGCTCATCGGCTCGCTGGGCCTGACGGGCATGTGGATTGCGATGTGCTGTGAATTATCGCTCAAAGGCCTTGTATTCCTGTGGCGGCTTCGCTCCAACCGGTGGCTGGACAGCGGCACGGTGGTCGTGGGGAGAGAGCGCGCGTGACGTGTCCGGGTCTTGTACTTTGCCCATGAATACGATATAATAAAAAGAAATGAGAAAGGGTCAGCAGCGTATGAGTAACAATTCCGATTTTTCCGATCTGGGACGGGATGTAGGCCGGGCGGTGCGCGACGCCGTCGAGGACTTCACCCATTCCCGGACGTTTGACGAGATCAAGCGCAGCGTGGACGATATCCGCCGTGGCGTGGATGATGCTATCGATAAAATGAATTCCCCCAAGCCCGGATCCGGGCCGATCCCCGGCCCAACTCCCGGCCCTGTGGAGCCGCCGTTTCAGGCTGCTCCTATCCGGCAGGAGCCCGCCGCGCCGCAGAAGCGGGAATTCAACCCGAACCGCAAGAAGGAAAAGCCCCGTTTTCCCGCCCCTTCCAGGGCAAAATCGATCACGTTTCTGGTTTTGGGAATCGTGTTCGGTTCCATATTCAGTCTTTTGAGCGTGGCTTTTTTGCTTGCCACCATGCTGGGGGCTTCGCCCATGGCGTTCCCGGCCGCGTTTTTTGGCGTGCTGGCTGTGGTGTCCGCCGTGGGGATCATCAGCGGCGGGGTGGGATGCAGCTTTCACAAACGGTTCCGCGCCTACTGCGAATGCCTTGGCCGCGCGGATTTCTGCACGGTGGAGCAGCTGGCTGCTCAGGTGGGCCGTTCGAAGAAAAAAACGCTGCGCGATTTAAATAAGATGATTGTGCGGGGCTGGTTCCCGCATTGCCATATTGACCGCGCCGGAACCACCTTTATGGCGAATGAGGAGACGTACCGCCAATATCTGCGCGCGGAGCAGTCGCGCATGGAGCGCGAAAACCGCGAGGCCGCGCGGAGCGCCCCGGTGGATACCGGAAACAAGGATCTCGACGAGGCCATCGAGGAGGGCCGCTCCTATATCCGCCGGATTCATGAGGCGAACGACGCGATCCCCGGCGAGGCGGTTTCCCGCCGGCTGGACGAGATGGAGGATATCGGCATTCACATTTTCGCCGTGGTGGAGCATAACCCGGAGAAGCTGCCCGAGATCCGCCGTTTTATGAATTATTACCTGCCCACGACGCTCAAGCTGCTGGACGCGTACCGGGAGTTTGACCGCCAGCCCGTGCAGGGCGAGACGCTGGCCAGCGCCAAGCGCGAGATTGAGGAGACGCTCGACACGATCGTGCTGGCGTTCCGGAACCTGCTCGACAGCCTGTATGAGAAGGACGCGATGGACGTTTCCGCCGATATCTCCGTCCTGCGTGCGATGTTCGCCCGCGAGGGACTGACCGGCAAGGATTTCAAGAAAAAGGACGCGTCCGCCGCACAGGAGCAGGACGATCCCCAAATTGAACTGAAATTGTAGTAGAGTGGCGGCGCGCCGCGCCGCGGGAGGAGGATTTGCAAGATGGATGACAAGATGCCCCAGGTGTCTCTGGAACTGGACCCCACCCCCACACTGACGCTGGAAACGGAGGAGCCGAAGCAGGAGCTTCAGACCGCCCCCAAGAAAGAGGAGGAAGCCCCTGTCCTTGACGACTCCAACCTGACGCCGGAGGAAAAGAAGATGGTGGACGATTTCGCGCAGAAAATCGATCTGACCAATACCTCCCTTGTGCTGCAATACGGCGCGGGCGCGCAGAAAAAAATGGCCGATTTCTCCGGTACCGCCCTGGACAACGTGCGCACGAAGGATCTCGGCGAGGTGGGCGACATGCTCAGCGGGATCGTGGGTGAGCTGCGCAACTTCGACGTGGAGGAGGAAGACAAGGGCTTTTTCAGCTTCTTCAAAAAGACCTCCAACAAGCTCAACAACATGCGCGCCAAGTACGAGAAGGCGGAAGCGAATATCAACAAAGTATGCGAGAGCCTGGAAAACCACCAGGTGCAGCTCATGAAGGACGTGGCTCTGCTCGACAAGATGTATGAGCTGAACAAGGTCTATTTCAAGGAGTTGTCCATGTATATTCTCGCGGGCAAGAAAAAGCTGCAAAAGGTGCAGCAGGAGGATCTGCCCGCCCTGGCCGCGAAGGCCAAGGCCTCCGGTCTGCCGGAGGACGCGCAGGCGGCCAACGACCTTGCCGCGATGTGCAACCGTTTTGAGAAGAAGATTCACGACCTGGAGCTGACCCGTATGGTGTCCATCCAGATGGCTCCGCAGATCCGTCTGGTGCAGAACAACGACACCCTGATGTCGGAGAAAATCCAGTCCACGCTCGTCAACACCATTCCCCTCTGGAAGAGCCAGATGGTGCTGGCCATGGGCATCACCCACTCGCAGCAGGCCGCCGAGGCCCAGCGCGAGGTCACGGACATGACAAATGAGCTGCTGCGCCGCAACGCGCAGACGCTGAAAATGGCGACGATTGAGACGGCCAAGGAATCGGAGCGCGGCATCGTCGATATCGAAACGCTCAAAACCGCGAACGAATCCCTGATTTCCACCCTCGACGAAGTGATCCACATCCAGGACGAGGGACGCCAGAAGCGGCGCGAAGCGGAAGCCGAGCTCGGACGTATCGAAAACGAGCTCAAACAGAAGCTGCTCGACGTGATGGTGAAGAAATAATCGGGAAGGCCCCCGCGGGGGCCTTTCTTTTTTGCTCTGAAAAAATGTCATCCGATGACGCAAAAAGTCGTTGCATTTTTTGCTCTGTCCGGGTATAATACAAAATGTTCGTCGTTTATGAAAACATAACTACCAGATATAGTAGATCATAAATAAAAAAGAAACGGCAAAGGCGGGAAAAAAGAATGAATGTAAAAAAGAGAAACGGTTCCATCGTTCCCTTCCAGAGGGAGTTTATCAGCCGTGCGATCGGCCTGGCGGCGGCCGCGGCGGGCGAACACAGCGACGAAGCTGTCGAGCGCACCACGAAAGCGATTGAGGAAAAGCTGTGCGCCATGGCGAAGGACGTTGTGGAGATTGAGACGATCCAGGACACCGTGGAGGAATGCCTGTTTGAACAGCAGCGCTTCCGCACGGCGAAGGCGTACATCCTCTATCGTATCGAGAAGGAAAAGGAGCGCTCCCGTGAGGATTGGAGCGAGGGCCTTCTCTCGCGTGAGTTCCTCAGCCCCTACAAGCACGCGCCGAACCCGATGGAACAGCTCGGCTCTTTTGTCTATTCCCGCACCTATTCGCGTTATCTGCCGAAGTATGGCCGCCGTGAGTTCTGGTGGGAGACGGTGCGCCGCGCGGTGGAATACAACTGCTCGCTGGCTCCTACGTCGCGCGAGGAGGCCGAGCGGCTGTACGACAACGTTTATCATCTCCGTCAGTTCCTGTCCGGGCGAACGCTCTGGGTGGGCAATACGCCCGTAGCGGACGCGTACCCGATGGCGAATTACAACTGTGCGTTTGAGGTAATCGACGATTTCCACGCCTACCACGATCTGTTCTATCTTCTCATGGTGGGCAGCGGCGTGGGCGTGCGCGTTCTGCGCGAGGACGCGGACAAGCTGCCGAAGATCCGCACCGACATGAAGATTCTGCACAAGGCGTATTCTCCGCGCCCGGTGAAGGAGCGTCTCGAATACACGAATCTCGATTTCAGCGGCAATGCCGTCACGATTGCGATCGGCGATTCCAAGGAGGGCTGGGCGCAGGCGCTGGAGCACTATTTCCAGATCCTCACGAACAGCGAATACAGCAAACTGGACACGATCATTGTGGAGTACGACAGCATCCGCCCGCGCGGCGAGCGCCTGAAGGTGTTCGGCGGTACGGCGAGCGGCTATGAGTCCATGATGGCCATGCTGGACAAGATCCACAAGGTCATCACGATGGCGGGCGTGCGCCACGGCGAGCGGCTGACGCGTCTTGCGCCGCTGGATTTGCTCGATATCGCAAACATCATCGGCGAAAATGTCGTCTCCGGCGGCGTGCGCCGCACCTCCGAGATCGGCCTGATTGATCAGGACGATCAGGACTGCATCAAGGCAAAGAGCAATCTGTACCGTCAGGTGAACGGCCGCTGGGAGATTGACAAATCCATCGCCCACCGTCAGATGAGCAACAATTCCATTTTCTACCGCCGCAAGCCCACCCGCGAACAGCTGCACTGGCATTTGGAGCAGATGCGCTTTTCCGGCGAGCCGGGCTGGGTGAACGAGGAAGCCGGACTCAAACGCCGCCCGAATTTCAAGGGCTGCAACCCCTGCGGCGAGATTCTTCTGGACAGCCACGGCATGTGCAACCTCACCACGGTGAACGTGATGGCGTTTGTGAAGGACGGTGTGCTCGACGAGGAGGGGCTGCTGGCGGCGCAGCGTTTGTCCGCCCGCGCGGGCTACCGCATGACGTGCCGGGAGCTGGAGCTGCACGCCTGGAACACGGTGCAGCAGCGCGACCGCCTGCTGGGCTGCTCGCTCACGGGCTGGCAGGATATGGTGAACGCCGCCGGGCTGGGCCGCGAGGATCAGATCCGCCTGCTCGAAAAGCTGCGGGCGGCGGCGCACGAGGCGGCGGGCAAGCTGTCCCGCCAGCTTGGGGAGCGCGAGCCGCTTTTGGTCACCACCGTCAAGCCGGAAGGAACGCTCTCGCTTCTGCCCACCGTTTCGAGCGGTGTGCACTATTCTCACTCGCCCTACTATGTGCGCCGCGTGCGCATCACGGCCACCGACCCGCTCTGCCGCGTCTGCGAGGAGCTGGGCTACCCGGTCTATCCCGAGGTGGGCCAGGATCCGGAGACGTGCAAGACGAAGGTGGTGGAATTTCCCGTCAAGGCTCCCGAGGGCCGTGTGAAAGCGGACGTGTCCGCCGTGGAACAGCTGGAAAACTACAAGATGTTCATGGAGCATTATGTGGATCACAACTGCTCGATCACCGTCCATGTGCGGGACAACGAGTGGGGAGAGGTGGAAAACTGGGTCTGGGAGAACTGGGACGGCGTGGTCGCTCTGTCCTTCCTCAGCTATGACGACAGCTTCTATGAGCTGCTTCCCTATGAAGCCATCTCCGAGGAGGAGTATCTGCGCCGCAAGAAGGCGATGAAGCCCTTCAATCCCTCTCTGATCTCCAAATACGAGCACGAGGAATCCGAGCTCGATATCGGCGACTCCGACTGCGTCAACGGTGTCTGCCCCGTCCGCTGAGCAGGCTTAGCCTGCACGCAATGGCCGCAGGCTAAGCCTGCATGCAATGGCCCGCGCGTTGGCGCAGTGGAGAAACGGCAGCCCGGCGGCGCGGGACGGTCTCACCCTGCTCCCGCGTTGATTGCAAACAAGGCCCCTCTGCGACACAAGATCGCAGAGGGGCCTTGTTCTGTGTCCCGCGCCGGTTTCACGGAGAAGCACGGAAGGTTTGCTGGAATTTTCAGCTTGTTTATCATACTTATACTTGAAGCCCGCCTTTTTGGCCTGCTTGAAGAAGTTGTGGAACTGCTTGATGTAGAAGAGATATTCTTCTTTTTTGGTTCTGCGGTACAGGGCGATGCAGGTCAGGAACGCGTCGCCGGTGTATTTGACATACAGCTCGTTGTGCTTAAAGCCGTCCCGCACGCCGCCCTGCCAGGTGAACATGGGGTGGGTTTCCGTGGCGTGGTTGTAGGCCCAGTGGAAGCAGTCCTCCGCTCGTTCGAGCAGATGCGGATCGCCCGTCATATCGTAGATAGTCAGGTAATTTACCGCCATCAGAAAGTTTCCGCTGTCCAGCTCGGAATAATACTTCTGATCCGCGCGGTAGTAGTGGCGCAGGCCCTTTTCCTCCGGATCAAAAAGCGTTTCCAGAAAGCAGGTGACGCAGTTGCGGGCGCGCTCCTCCAGCTTTTCCAGCGGAAGGCCCAGCGCCTGCTCCACGGCGGGATTGTTCGGGTCCGGGCGGGTCAGTCCCCAGCCGGTGGGGAAAATCAGGGGAGGAGAGAAATTTTCACCTCGCTGACAAATGGCCGGAAGCGGGCTCCTTCAGCTGAGGCCATACGGTGGCCAGCATGGTGAAAAAGCACGCCGCGCCGCCGATGAAATTCGAGATCGGCTCCGCCAGAAAAACGCCGTTCACCCCAAGCCCAAATAGATGCGGCAGGATCAGCGTCAGCGGCACCACGATAATGGCCTTGCGCAGAAGGGAGAAAAAGACGGCCTGCTTGGAGCGCCCCAGCGCCACAAAGACCGACTGTCCCGAAAATTGCAGCGACATCATGAAGAAGCCGAAGAAATAGAGGTTCAGCGCCGGAACGCCGTCCGCAATCAGCTCCGGCTCGCTGTTGAAGATGTGAATGAAAAATTCCGGGAAAAGCATCAGGATGATCCATGCCACGGTGGTATAGGCAATACAGACAATACTGGTAAAGCGGATGCCGGAGCGTACACGGGCATACTGCTTGGCTCCGTAGTTGAAGCCCAGGACGGGCTGCGCGCCGTTTGTCAGGCCGTTGACGGGCATGGTGAGCACCTCGCGGATGGAGTTAATGACCGTCATAATGCCGACGTAGAGATCGCCGCCGAACTGCTGCAAGGTGGCGTTGCACACAATCTGTACCGCGCCGTTTGTCACAGACATCATGAAGCCCGACAGGCCGAGCGCGGAGATTTGTCCCACCAGTGTTTTCTGGAGACGCATCCGCGCGGGCCGGAGATGGTAGATCGCTTTTTTGCCGGTCAGGAAACGCAGCACCCATGCCGCGGAGAGGAACTGGGAGATCACCGTGGCCAGCGCCGCGCCCTGCACCCCCATGTGAAGCAGGAAAATGAAAATCGGGTCCAGCACGATGTTCACCACGGCCCCGAGCAGCACGGTCATCATCCCCATGCGGCCGAAGCCCTGCGAGTTGATAAAGCTGTTCATCCCCAGACCAATCATGACGAAGATCGTTCCGATCAAATAAATGGTCAGATAGCTGTCCGCGTATGGAAACGTCTGGTCGCTTGCGCCGAAGAGGTACAGGATCGGTTTTTTGAGAGCGAGAAAAAAGACGGTGAGAACGACTCCCGAAATCAGCAGCAGGGAAAATGAGTTGTTCATCACCGTTTCCGCGCGCTCATGGTTGCCTTCCCCGCGCGCAATCGAGCACAACGGCGCGCCGCCCATGCCGAACAGCTGAGTGAACGCTGAAATGATGCTGATGATCGGGAACGTCAGGCCGATTCCCGTCAGCGCCAGTGTGGACGCTTCCGGCAGATGGCCGATGTACATCCGATCCACCACGCTGTACAGCACGTTGATCAGCTGTGCCGCCGTCATCGGCACGGCAAGGCTCATGATGCAGCGCGCAACGCTGCCCTTGGAAAAATCATTCTTCGTTTCCGCCAATGCTCCGTTCATCCTTTCCATGCAAAACCAGACATTCGTTTTCCCATATCGGGAGCCGCTTTCCGAACGCGGGGAGCAGGGGAACCTCACCGCACTTTGCTTCCCCGCGTTATGAAGTTTTCGCCGAGCCTTTTTCAAAAGGCTCGCGTTTTCTTTTCGTGTATCCTTTTTATTGTACTCCTTTCGGAAAGCGTTGGCAAGAAACGGCTTATTCTTTTGCCTGTGCGGCGATCGCGCGTTTTTGGCGGAGCAGCTCCTGAAATTCGCGTTCAAGCGCTTCCTTGTCGGGGCAGCGGGGGAGGGAGAGACGGGAAATCACCTCCGCGAGACGCAGATCAAGCAGCTTGCCGTCCATTTTCTCCGGCTCCGGCTTGGGGGCGGATTTTGCCCGCTCAATGGCGGACGGCCCGCCCTCGTACCGCACCAGTTTTCCGTTTTCGAAAGCGAGCGTCTGCCGGGCCAGCGCGTCGGCAAAGCGGCGGTCGTGCGTCACCAGCAAAAAGCCGCCCTCATACTGCGCCAGCGTTTCCTGCAAGGCGCGCATGGAATCCATGTCGAGATAGTTCGTCGGCTCGTCGAGCAGCAGAAAATTGACGGGGGAGACGAGCAGGCAGGCGAACGAAAGCTTCACGCGCTCCCCGCCGCTGAGGACGGAAACGGGGCGGTATACATCCTCCCGCCGGAACAGCAGGCGCGCGAGCAGCGAACGCACCGTCTGTTCGTTCTGCACCGCGCCGCGCATCGCGTTTTCGAGAACGGTTTTCTCCGGATCGAGGTTGTCAAGCGACTGGCGGAAATAGCCGACGCGCAGCTTGGGCGCGGCGAAAATTTCACGGCTTCCCGTTTCGATCGCGCGCGCCAGATATCCCATAAGCGTCGTTTTTCCGCAGCCGTTCGGGCCGTAGAGGAGCGTATGGAATCCCTTTTGCAGCTCAAACGACGCGTCCCGGAGCAGCGTCTTTTCACCCGCCGTGAGTGTGAGCGAGGGAACACGCAGCAGGATTTTATTTTCGGGAGGATTGGTCAGGGAAAAGTCAAAGTGGACGGCTTCCGCTTCGCGCGGGGCCTCCTTTTTCTCCAGCCGCGCCAGCCGCGACTCGATGCTTTTTCTGCCCTGTGCAAGCTTTCCCTGTGTATCGGTTTCGCTGCGCTTGTGCAGCCGTGTCTCGGAATTTCCCATGCGCGAGGGAGCGCGCCGCACGGCGGACTGCTTTTCCCGCAGGGATTGGATGGAGCGTTCGAGCCGGGCCTTCTCCTTCTGGTAGGCGTCCGCTTCAAAGCGGCGGCGTTCCAGCTCCTGCTCCTTTTGATGCTCAAACGCGTCGTAGCCGCCCTCATAGCGCAGAAGCTTGCCCTCGCGCAGCTCCCAGATTTGCGTGCAGAGCCGTTCGAGCACGGCCCGGTCGTGGCTGACGAGGAGGAACGCATTCTGCGCTTCCATTCGGCGGCAGAACAGCTCGATGCCTTCCCAGTCGAGGTTGGAGGTCGGTTCGTCCGCGAACAGCAGCGGCGGGTTTTTCCCCAGCGACGCGGCCAGCTTGCGGCGGGACTGCTCCCCGCCGCTCATGCGGTCAACAGGGGCGTGTGTGCCGCGCAGGCCGAAGCGGCTGAGCGATTCCGGATCCGGCGCTTCCTCTCCGTAGCCAAGCTGGGAAAAGAACGCGATCGGACAGCGCGCGTGAACGGTTCCCTCGTCGGGGCGCAGACGGCCGGATAAAATGGCGAGCAGCGTCGATTTGCCGCTTCCGTTCGGCCCAACCAGACCGATCCGGTCGCCGTCATACAGGGCGAGCGGCTCCGTGGAAAAGAGCAGACGTTCCCCCGCGTATTGTGTCAAAGCAGTGGTTTCCAGTAAAATGGGCATAAAAAATCCCTCCGTCACAGCGGGAGGGTTTTGTGCGGCGGGCAGCGGCGCGCAGCCGTACCCCTAAAAGGGACGGCGGCACGCAGGATCGCAAAGCCCCGAACGGCAGCACAAAACAGAGCGCCTGTCGCGCCCTCCCGACTCAAAAATCAGGTGTGCAGTCAAACCGTTCAGATATTACGCATCCTCTTTCGGCACCTTCGGTCTGTTTCCAAAAGCAAATTCGCGGCAGGCATCCGCCATGCCGAAGTGGGAAACAGATCCATTCCCTTTCTTTGGATTTGTTTTCTTTATAGCACAGTTTTGGCTGTTTGTAAAGACAAAAAAAGGGGGCAGCTTTTGAGCTGTCCCCGAAGCTTGTTGAAAAGGTTGAGTGCGGGAAATTACAGATGTGCGCCGCCGTCCGGAAAAAATCGCTTTGCTCTTTTTCCTGGTTTTTCTATGGCTGCGCGATGAGATTGGCTTACTATGAGCTGCGTGGTCGGGGCTCTGCCCCGCGCCCCGCCGCCTTTGAAAAGGCGGGCGAAACTTTTACGTTTTTATGACGCTGTCCGTGTGCGCATCTTTGCACTCACCGGAATGTGAAGCATCGGGCACAGCGGTTTCCATACGGCCACCGCAATGCCGAAGTCTATCAGGCTGTGCACCACGGTGCCAAGCCCGACGAGCAGCAGAACCGACACAACATAGCCGCTTTCATACCAGCTCTCCGAGCCGTTTCCGGTGAAATAGAACGCCGTGACAACGACGGATTCGCACGCGCCGTGCAGAATGGCGAGCAGCAGGCCATAGGGCGTGGCGGTGCGCATGGATTGCAGGATGGAGCCGGATTTTTTCAGCAGGAACGCGCCCACCAGCACAAAGACAAGATGGGAGGCCGCGCGCAGCGCCACGACAAGCGGCATCGACAGGGCGAAACCAATGCTTGTCACCACCGTGACCATAATGGCGGACGCGGGCGAAATGAACATGGCAATGAAGATCGGCACATGGCTGGCCAAAGTGAACGACATCGGCGGGATCCAGATCTTCGGCATGAACATCGGGATGATAATTCCAAGCGCGCACAAAAGCGCCGAAATGCACATCGAGACAACGGCGTCCTTCTTTTTCATGGCAGGTCCTCCTCATCAATACGACAGGTTTTTATCAGGTGTCTTGACACCTATCATACTCATGAAAAGAACTTGTGTCAATGGCAAGGTTTCACGGATTTTTTTCCTCTTTCAGCGGAAAAATCGGAAGATTTGGCGGAGTTATTCGTCGCCGGGCGCAATGAGAATCCCCTTTTCCCGCAGAACGGTGCAGATGCGGGCAAAGCAGCCGTCATCCGGGCAGGAAAGGGTGTGCAGATGGATGCCGCCCGTGAGCGCGGAGAGAGGGGAAGCCTCCTGCTCGGAGAGCCTGCGCAGGAATTCGTCCGCGTCGTAGCGGGAGAAAATGTGCAGCTTGCCGCTGAGCTGGCCATACAGAGCATGCTCCACCACCACGTCCAGCAGGGCCCCGCCGTTGTCGACGACGGCATAGAGTTCCTCTCCAAGCCGGTCGCGCCCGTGGCGGCACGCAATCGTGAAGGTTTTCCCGCGCCCCTCGGCGCGTGTGAGCACATAGCCGCGCGGTGTGGCCGCGATCGGGGCATTGAGCGCCCGGAGCATGGCCACATCGCCCACCACCGCCTGGCGGCTGACGTGAAACTGCTTTGCCAGCGCGGAAGCGCTCACCGGGCTTTCCGCGCGCTCCAATTCGCGCAGAATCGCCTCGCGCCGCTCCTTTGCCGTCATTGTCTCTGCCATTTTCGTTCTTCCTTTCTCCGCCGGAATCTTTAGAATGCATTGTTTTTATTATACCAGACCCAACCCACAGATTGTGACAAAAAGAAAAATTTTCCTTGCCGCGCCGCTTCCCGCTTGCTATAATAAAAAAACGTGCCCTAATGGTAGATCCAAAATCAGCAAACATCCAGGAGGAAGAGAGAGATATGGCAAAAATTCGGGACGTCTATACGAGTGATGCGTACTATCCGTTTCTCTGCTATTGCGAGAGCCGCGGGTATGAGGAAATGCACGATCTGGTGCGCTGCCCCTTTTCCAGGCTGAAGGAGGAGCCGGATATCACCCCGGCGCTGGTCAGCCGGATCCGGGTGACGTATCTGGCATATCTGAAGGCGCACCCGGAGGAGTTCCTGCTGGAGAAAAAGAAAGCCGTGGCGGCGGCTGCCCGCGCTCCGAAAACGGGGCTGGAGGAGGCCGAGGAGAAGCTGCGCGCATTTTTCAAGGAGAATGCGGATCGCCTGATCCATGTCTCCGAGGCCGTCAAGACCATCGCGCCGCAGAAGCTGCGCCGCGCGGATGTGGCGGCGATCCTCGACAAGGCCGACTGGTGCCGCCTGGTCGACAATTCCACTTATTTCTACAGTGGGGAGCGCTGAACGCGCTCCTTTTTTCTTTGCGGTGACAAATGCTGAGAGCGGTGCTATACTGAAAGAAATTCTCATTTTGAAACGGAAAGGATGCTGACCATGCCCTGTATTCAATGGAAAACCAATCTCGCCATTACTCCCGCGCAGGAGGAATCCCTGCGCTCCGCTCTGGGGGAAGCGATCGCCCTGCTTCCCGGCAAGAGCGAAAGCTGGCTGATGCTGACCTTTGAGCCGGAAACCCGCATGGCCTTCCGCGGCAAGGCGGACGAGCCGGTGGCTTTCATCGCCGTGGACCTGTACGGCGGCGCGCCCGACTCCGCCTGCAATCAGCTCACCGCCCGCCTGTGCTCGCTGGCGCAGTCCGTGCTGGGGATCCAGCCCGACCACGTCTATGTGCGCTATCTCGCGACGGATCAATGGGGCTGGAACGGCTCGAATTTCTGAGCGCTTTCCTCTTGACAATTCGCCCGCCGGAGGGCTATAATATTTTCCAATACAATTTCACAGCCACAAAAAGGCGATGAAGGGAAAAAGACGCTTTTGAAAATCACAAGAGAGCCGGCGGATGGTGCGAGCCGGCGGTTTTATCAGCGTGTATAACTCGTCCCGGAGCTGCCGGTCTGACGCGCTCTTTGCGGCGTGTAGGACCGGACGCAGAGGCAGCGTTACAGGCCAAGGCCTTCGGGGAATTCCTGAGAGGTCTGAGGGCGCGCGCAGCGCGCTGAATTTGGGTGGTACCGCGGATGGAATCATTCGCCCCGAGCTTTCATCACGAGAGTTCGGGGCTTTTTTGGTCCCGTCTCTCAGCGAGACAGGAGGTATTTGCGATGTTGAACAAAGGCTGTAAAAAGTACATTCCGTTTTCTCCGGTGTCCCTGCCGGACCGCACCTGGCCCGACAAGGTGATCACAAAAGCGCCGATCTGGTGCAGCGTTGACCTGCGCGACGGCAACCAGGCGCTGATCGATCCGATGAACCTCGAGGAGAAGCTGCTGTTTTTCAAAACGCTGGTTGAGATCGGCTTCAAGGAGATTGAGATCGGCTTTCCCTCCGCTTCGGAGACGGAGTATGAGATCTGCCGCGCGCTGATCGAGCGGAACCTGATCCCGGACGACGTGACCATTCAGGTGCTCGTGCAGTGCCGCCCGCACCTCATTCAGAAAACGTTTGAAGCGATCGACGGCGCGAAAAACGTCATCGTTCATTTCTATAATTCCACCTCGACGCTCCAGCGCAAGGTTGTGTTCAAGACCGATATGCAGGGCGTCATCGACATCGCGGTGGAGGGCGCGAAGCTGGTTCGCGAGCTGACGGAGAAGGAGATCGCCCGCACCGGCGCGAACATCCGCTATGAGTATTCCCCCGAAAGCTTCTCCGGCACGGAGATTGACAATGCCGTTTTGATCTGCGAGAAGGTGCTGGAAACGCTCGGCGCGACGCCCGAAAACAAGGTTATTCTGAACCTGCCGAACACCGTCGAGATGTCCACGCCGAACCATCACGCGGACCAGATCGAATATTTCTGCCGCCACCTGAAGCACCGCGACTGCGCGATCATCAGCCTGCACCCGCACAACGATCGCGGCACCGGCACCGCCGCCACTGAGCTCGGCATTCTCGCGGGCGCGGAGCGCGTGGAGGGTACGCTGTTCGGCAACGGCGAGCGCACCGGCAATGCCGATATCATGAACGTCGCCATGAACATGTACTCGCAGGGTGTGGATCCGGGCCTTGACTTCTCCGATCTGCGCCGTATCCGCGAGATTTACGAGAAATGCACCCGCATGACCGTCCCGCCGCGCTATCCATACGCGGGCGATCTGGTGTTCACAGCCTTCTCCGGCTCGCACCAGGACGCGATCAGCAAGGGCGTGAAGTATATGCAGGACAGCGACAGCCCGTACTGGGAGGTGCCGTACCTGCCGATCGACCCGGCGGACGTGGGCCGCAAGTACGAGCCGATCATCCGCATCAACAGCCAGTCCGGCAAGGGCGGCGCGGCGTTTGTGATGCAGCAGTCGTTCGGCTACGAGCTGCCCAAGGCCATGCACCCGGAATTCGGCGCGATGGTCAAGCACGCCTGCGACGAGGCCGGACGCGAGCTCAAGCCGCAGGAGATCTTCGATATCTTCCGCCGCGAGTATCTCGAAATCAAATATCCCTACAACCTCAAACAGTATAAGCTGTACGAGGAGAACGAGGCCGAGAGCGACAACACCGTCGTGCACTTTGAGGGCAACCTGCGCTTCCGCCACGAGGATCACCGGATCAGCGGACGCGGCAACGGCCCGATCGACGCGTTCTTCAACGCTCTGCGCACGATCGGCATCACCGACTACCAGTTCGTTTCCTACAGCGAGCACGCTGTGGGAGCGGGCGCGGACTCGAAGGCTCTGTCTTACATCCAGCTCCGCGACAAGGACGGAAAGACCGTGTTCGGCGCGGGCATGGACGGCAACATCAGTCTTGCCTCCATCAAGGGCATCATCTGCGCGATCAACCGCGCGTCCGGCGAACAGAAAAAGCAGTAACGGGAGGACGTCATCATGAGAGAGTATAACATCGCTGTCTTGAAGGGAGACGGCATCGGCCCGGAGATCGTGGACGAAGCGATCCGCGTGTTGGATAAAGCCGGAGAAAAGTTCGGCTTCCATATGAATTACACCTATGCCCTGCTGGGCGGCTGCGCCATCGACGAGACGGGCGTGCCGCTGCCGCAGGAGACGATCGACGCGTGCAAGGCGGCGGATTCCACGCTGCTCGGCGCGGTGGGCGGCCCGAAGTGGGATAACGTTCCCGGCGATCGCCGCCCGGAGAAGGGCTTGCTCGGCATCCGCGGAGCGCTCGGCCTGTTCGCGAATCTGCGCCCGGCCGTCATCTTCCCGCAGCTGCGCAGCGCTTCCCCGCTGCGCCCGGAGATCATCGGCGAGGGTCTTGATATTCTGGTGGTGCGCGAGCTGACCGGCGGTATCTATTTCGGCGAGCGCGGCCGCCGCACGGTGGACGGGGCTGAGGCCGCCTACGACACGGAGCAGTATTCCGTGCCGGAGATCGAGCGCATTGCCCGCGTGGCCTTTGAGATGGCAAGAAAGAGAAAGAGCCGCGTGTGCAGCGTCGACAAGGCGAACGTGCTCGAAAGCTCCCGTCTGTGGCGCGCCACCGTTACCCGCATCCGCGACGAGGAGTTCCCGGATGTGGAGCTGTCCCACATGTATGTGGACAACTGCGCGATGCAGCTCGTGCGCAATCCCGGCCAGTTCGACGTGATTGTGACCTCCAACATCTTCGGCGACATCCTTTCCGACGAGGCCTCCATGATCAGCGGCAGCATCGGCATGCTCGCGAGCGCCAGCCTGAGCGGCGGCAAGTCCGGCCTGTATGAGCCGATCCACGGCTCCGCCCCGGATATCGCGGGCACCGGCAAGGCGAACCCGCTCGCCACAATCCTCTCCGCTGCTATGATGCTGCGCTACTCGCTCGGGGAAGCCGAGGCGGCGGACGCGATCGAAGCAGCCGTTTCCCGCGCGCTCGAAAAGGGCCGCACCGCCGATATCTGCACCGAGGGCATGAAGCTGGTCTCCTGCGCGGAGATGGGCGCGCTCGTCTGCGAATCGCTCTGAGCGCCGGATCCGCTCGAAGCAGGCGCAAAAACGCTTCTCAAACTATATCAGCAAGCCCGGGGGCCGCAAGGGGCCGCCGGGCTCGCTTTGTCGGGGAATGAAAATCATGTCGGAACAACTCACCTTTCGCAAGGGCCTGAAAGACGGCCTGCCGATCTGTCTCGGCTACATCAGCGTTTCCTTCGCCTTCGGCATGATGGCGACGCAGGGCGGTCTGCCCGTGTGGGTGGCGCTGCTCATCTCGATGACAAACCTTACCTCCGCCGGGCAGGTGGCCGGGACGGCGCTGATCCTCTCCGGCGGCCTGTATGTGGAGATAGCCGTCACCACCTTCGTCATCAACATCCGCTATATGCTCATGTCGCTCTCGCTTTCCCAGAAGGTGGACGAGGCCATGACCACCTTGCAGCGCTGGGTGCTCTCCTTCGGCGTGACGGATGAAATCTTCGCCGTCGCCATGCAGCAGAAGGGATCGATCAACGCCCGCTATTTTTCGGGCCTGATCCTCACGCCGTATTTTGGCTGGGCGCTGGGCACCTTCCTCGGCGCGGCGGCCACGGGCATTCTGCCCGAATCGCTGCGCAGCGCGCTGGGGATCGCGATTTACGGCATGTTCCTCGCGATCATCATCCCGCCGTCGCGCACGTCGAAGCCGATCCGCCGCGTGGTGATTTTCGCGGGCGCGCTCTCGTGCCTGTTCACCTGGACGCCCGGTTTGAACCGTCTTTCGAGCGGTTGGGTGATCATCGTCTGCGCCGTCGCGGCCTCCGCGCTCGCGGCGCTGCGCTACCCCGTGGCAAAGGAGGCGCAGACATAAATGAATTACGCGTATGTTTTGACCGGCGTGCTGATCATGGCGCTCGTCACCTATGTGGTGCGTATGCTGCCGCTCGCCGTGTTCCGCAAAAAGATCACGAACCAGTTTATCCAGTCCTTTCTCGCCTATGTGCCGTATGCCGTGCTGTCCGCCATGACCTTCCCGGCGATCCTGTCGTCCACGTCCAGCGGGTGGAGCGCCGCCGCCGGTCTTGCGGTCGCGATCGTGCTTGCGTATAAGGACAAGAGCCTGCTGATCGTCGCCCTCGGCGCGACAGCCGCCGTTTTCTTGGTGGAGCAGGGGATGGCGCTCGCGGGGCTGCCGCTCTGATCCCGGGCTTTTGCGCAAAAGCCGGGAGAGGGGTGGTTTTTTCGCGCGGAGCGTGTATAATAGAGGACGGAACGTCCATACAAGGGAGGGAACCGTGATGGAGCCGGTACAGGAGATCCGGGACAGGCTGTTTGCGCTTCAGGATCCGGAATACCGTCTGTTTCAATCCAAGCTGATGCCCACCGTGGATCCGGCGCGCGTGATTGGCGTGCGCATTCCCGATCTGCGCAAACTCAGCCGGGAGCTGGCGGGGACGGAGCAGGCCGCCGCTTTTGTGCGGCAGCTTCCGCATGATTACTATGAGGAAAACAACCTGCACGGCTTTTTGATCGTTTCCCTGCGGGATTACGGGGAAACAGTGGCCGCGCTCGAAGCCTTCCTTCCCTATGTCGACAACTGGGCGACGTGCGATCTGCTGCACCCGCGCGCGTTTGACAAACGCCCGGAAGCTTTGCCGGATCAGCTGTTCCGCTGGCTGCAAAGCGATCGGACGTACACGGTGCGCTTTGCGATGGGGATGCTCATGAGCCTGTATCTCGACGAAGCGTTCCGGCCCGAATACGCGGACTGGATCGCTGGGATAAAGAGTGAAGAATACTACGTCAACATGATGGCGGCGTGGTATTTTGCCACCGCCCTCGCCAAGCGCTGGGACGACGTGTTCCCGTATCTCACGGATCACCGCCTTCCCGTGTGGACGCACAACAAAGCCATCCAGAAGGCAATCGAAAGCCGCCGGATTTCCCCGGAACAGAAGCAAATCCTGCGTTCCCTGAAACGCTGATTTTCTTTTTATTTTGACACAAAGGAGAGAATACCATGCAGAACACCATTCCTGCCCGCAGTGAAGCGGATCCGCGCTTTACCTGGGCGACAACCGATTTGTTTGCAAGCGACGAAGCATGGCGCGCCGAGCTGACCCGTGTGCGCGGAATGCTCGACGAGCTGAAAGGCTATGAAGGCCGTCTGTGCGAGAGCGCGGCGACCCTTCTCGGCTATCTGCGCCTGTACGACGATCTGATGCGCGACGGCGACCGCCTGATCTCCTACGCCTTCCGTAAGTCCGACGAGGACACGCGCAACGCCGTGTATCAGGAGCTGAGCGCCCAGTCGCGCAACCTCCTGGTCGATCTGGACAAGGCCAGCGCGTTCAGCACGCCGGAGCTGCTCGCCGTCAGTGACGAGCGCTTTGAGAGCTTCTTCCGAGAGGAGGAGGGACTGGAGCATTACCGTCTGGCCCTGACGCGCGTGCGCCGCAAGAAGGATCACACGCTTTCCGCCGAGTGCGAGGCTCTGCTGGCCGCTGCCGGACAGCTCAGCCAGGCTCCGGACGAGATCTTCTCCATGCTCAACGACGCCGACATGACCTACCCGGACGCGGTGGACAGCGAGGGAAAGAAGCATCCCGTCACGCACGGCACGTTCATTCCCCTGATGATGTCGCCCGACCGCACGCTGCGCGAGTCCGCGTTCCGCTCCCTGTACGGCGTGTACGGCCAGTACCGCAACACCTCCGCAGCGGTGCTGACCTCCCAGATGCAGCAGCTCCAATTCTTCGCGAACGCCCGCCGTTATCCCTCCGCGCTGCATGCCGCGCTCGATCACACCGAGGTTCCGGTGGAGATCTACCACAACCTGATCCAGGCTGTCCACGACAATTTCCCGGCCATGCACCGCTATGTGCGCCTGCGCAAGAAGCTGCTGGGCGTGGACAAGCTGCACTATTATGACCTGTACACCCCCATCGTTGCCGACGAGGACATGAAGGTGACGTTTGAGGAGGGTAAGGAGCTGGCCCGCAAGGCCCTGGCCCCGATGGGCGAGGATTACCTGAAAATCCTCAACGAGGGCTTTGACAACCGCTGGATCGACGTCTACGAGAACAAGGGCAAGCGTTCCGGCGCGTATTCCGCCGGTGTGTACGGCGTGCATCCCTTCGTCCTGCTCAACTACACCGACACGCTCGACGACGTGTTCACCCTGGTGCACGAGATGGGCCACGCCCTGCACTCCTATCTCTCCAACCACACCCAGAGCGTGACGTACGCGGGCTATGTGATCTTCGTCGCGGAGGTGGCTTCCACCTGCAACGAGGCGCTGCTGATGCAGTATCTGCTCGGCCAGACGAAGGAGCCGCGCCGCCGCGCGTACCTCATCAACCACTTCCTGGAGCAGTTCCGCACGACGCTCTACCGTCAGACCATGTTCGCGGAGTTTGAGCTGTGGTGCAGCGAGCAGATCCGCAAGGGCGAAGCTCTCACCGCCGAGGCCCTGTGCGCAAAGTATGCCGATCTCAACCGCCAGTATTACGGCGAGGACATCGAGCCCGATCCGGAGATTGCTCTCGAGTGGGCGCGCATTCCGCATTTTTATTATAATTTCTACGTCTATCAGTATGCCACGGGCTTTGCCTCCGCTATCGCGCTCTCGCAGCGCATCCTGCGCGAGGGCAAGCCTGCCGTGGACGACTATATCCGTTTCCTCTCCGGCGGCTGCTCCACCGATCCGGTGTCGCTTCTGCGCGGGGCCGGGGTGGACATTTCCACGCCCGCGCCGATCAGCAGCGCGCTCAAAATGTTTGATCAGCTGATCGGAGAAATGGAAGAACTTACCGCGGAATAATTCAGTAAAAACGCCTAAAATAAGGGCAGAGAAGCCCGGGAAGCTCGCGCTTTCCCGGGCTTTTTTTCATTCTCTGTTAATATTTTTGACATTACTGTATTGATCTTTGCGACCGTTTTTGATAAAATAACGTAGATATTACGTTAGCAGGTTACATTTCTAACACTTTGTCGGGAGCGGCAAGGGAAAGAAACAAGCCTGTGAGCGCATTCATTCCGGTGATTCTGCATGGCGGGGTTTCCCGCTTTTTGTATGCTTGATCCGGGAAAGAGGAAAGGAAGAATATAGCATGAAACTGAAGAAACTGCTGTCTCTGCTGCTCGCGGGCGCTATGGCGTTCTCGGTGGCAGCCTGCTCGCAGGATCAGGGCGTGACGAACAACCCTGATGCCAGCTCCGCGGCTGCGTCCTCCGAAGCGGACGCTTCCGACGAAAGCGTCCGTCCTACGGAACCTACCGGCCAGCTGGTCATCGGTGCCCTCACCGACCTGGAGAGCGACTTCTATAACGCGAGCTTCAACAACACGGCCACGAACTACAAGCTCTACGATCTGCTGCACGGCTACGGCACGGTCGTGTCCGACGTCGACGGCGCTTTCGTGTACGATCCGACCGTCGTGAAGAGCCACGAGGAAGTGGAGAATGAAGACGGCACCAAGACCTATACCGTTACGATCAATGACGGCCTCGTGTGGAGCGACGGCACGCCGATCACCGCGAAGGACTATGTGTTCCAGCTCCTGCTCGAGAGCAGCCCGGAGATGAGCCAGGTCGACGGCTATCCGAGCCAGGCCGGTTACTCCCTCGTGGGCTATGACGCCTACTTCGCGGGCGAGACGGAGAACTTCGCCGGCGTTCACCTCGTGGACGACATGACCTACTCCGTCACCGTGAAGGCAGAGGAGCTGCCCTATCACTATGACATTACCTACGCTTCCGCCGCGCCGCGTCCGATGCACGTCATCGCTCCCGACTGCGATGTTGTGGATTCCGCCGACGGCGCTTCCATCACCGGCGAGTTCACCGCGGACCTGCTGCTCAAGACGATCAACGATCCCGACACCGGCTATCGTTACAATCCGTCCGTTGTCTGCGGCCCCTACATGTTTGAGTCCTACGACACGGCCAGCCGTCAGGGCACCGTCGTGGTGAACCCGAACTATGCCGGCGATTACCGTGGCGTGAAGCCCGTGATCGAGAAGATCATCATCAAGACTGTTAAGAACGACACCATGATCAACGAGCTGGCTTCCGGTTCCGTCGACCTGCTGTTCCAGTGCGGCGGCGCGGACACCATCAACGGCGGCCTGGATCTGGTGGATCAGGGCAAGGCTCAGAAGAACACCTTCTTCCGTAACGGCTACGGTAAGATTCAGTTCGATTGCAGCCAGTTCCCGACCGATTCTCAGAATGTCCGTCAGGCGATTGCCTACTGCCTGGATCGCGGCGAGTTTGCCCGTCAGTATTCCGGCGGCTACGCTTCCGTCGTGCACAGCTACTATGGCCTGGCTCAGTGGGAGTATCAGGAGTCCAAGACTTGGATCGACGAGAACCTTGAGACCTATGAGAAGAACATCGACAAGGCGAAGGAGCTCCTCGAGGCTGACGGCTGGACCAAGAACGCCGACGGCAGCGATTACTCCGGCACCGGCACCCGCTACAAGGAAGTTGACGGCGAGCTGAAGCCGCTGGTCATCGAGTGGGCCAACACCAAAGGCAACCCGGTTTCCGAGCTGCTCGCCACCATGCTGCCCGAGGCTATGACCGACGCCGGCATGGAGCTGAAGGCCACCACCATGGACTTCCCGACGCTGTCTGCCTGCATCAGCCATTCCGGCGACAAGATTTACAATATGTATAACCTGGCCACCGGCTTCTCTCTGGCCAGCTCTCCCTGGTACTACTATTCCACCGATCCGGTGTGGATGCAGGACGGCTACAACAGCAACTGGATTGTCGACAAGGATCTGGAGGCTGCCGCGTATGCCCTCAAGCCGATCGCTTATGACGATGATGCGGCCTGGCTGCCCGCCTGGCAGAATTTCATCAAGGTCTGGAATGAAAAGCTGCCGGACGTCCCCCTGTATTCCGACGAATATTATGATTTCTACTCGACGAAGCTGAAGGGATGGAGCTCCTCCTCCGTTTGGGAGTGGTCCAGAGCTGTCCTCGATGCCTGGGTGGTAGAGGAATAAACAGTATCCGGCGGAACCTCGCGACTGCGGGTTCCGCCGTCTTTTTTTCCGAAAGCCGGCACATTTTGCCGCGAATCTGAAACGGGGGAAAGGTGAATGGGAAAAGGAAGATATCTGCTCAAACGATTCATCTATATCATCTTTGTATTCTTTATTATCTCCATCCTGATGTTCGCAATTTATAAGTCCATGCCGGGCAATCCTGTGGACATCATGTTGGGCGACAGCAAAACCACCATGAAACCGGATGCCTATCAGGCGCTGTACGATCAGACCGTACAGCGGCTTGGTCTGGACCAGCCGCTGCCGATCCAGTACTTTGCCTGGATGGGCAACATGCTCACCGGCAATTTCGGTTATTCCACACAGTATAAAAAGGAAGTTATCCAGATCATCAGCGCGCCGATGATGAACACCGTTATGCTCAATATCTGCGCAATGATCGTGGTGTTCCTGATCTCGATTCCGCTCGGCATCATCACCGCTGTGCGCAAGAACGGCGTGTTTGATAAGGTGATCCAGGTGCTCACCATTGTGGGCTACAGTATCCCTGGCTTTATCATCGCCTTGCTTGCGATTTTCCTGTTTGCGGTGAAGTTCCCCATCTTCCCGATCAGCGGCCTGCGAACAGCCGGTATGGACGCGGGAGGACTCGCGGGGCTTGGGGATCAGCTCTGGCATATGGTGCTGCCTGTTATGGTTATGTCGGTGTCCGGCGTCGGCGGTATCACGCGCTATGTGCGCGCTTCCATGATTGACGTGCTCCGAATGGATTACATCAAGACGGCGCGCGCCAAGGGCCTGCGGGAAAAGACGGTCATCTATATCCACGCGTTCCGCAACGCTCTGATTCCGGTTGTGACCATCACGACCTGGTGGATCATCGGCCTGTTCGGCGGATCGATCGTCATCGAATCCGTGTTCCTGATTCCCGGTCTCGGCAAGATGCTGATTGACGCTCTGATGCAGCGCGATTTCTCCGTCGTGCTGACGATGCAGATGTTCTACGTTATCCTGTCGCTTGCCGGAAACGTGCTCATGGATATTGCCTATACACTGGTGGACCCCCGCGTCCGCCTGGAAAATTAAGGGGGGAGACGTATGCCGAAAAAAGAGAAAAGAGCTCCGCGCCGCTCCACGGCTTCCAAGGCCGCGCAGCGTATGGTGTTGGGCGGCCTTCCTCAGGAGGAAGAGGAGGTTCTCCAGAGCCCCCTTCAGATGGTCTTACACTCCTTCCTGCATGACAAGATTGCAATGACGGGCCTGACCCTGTTCATTGTGATTTTTCTGTGCTGTGTGACTCTTCCTTTCTTCTACCCGATTGATCTGTATTATCAGGACGTAACGCAGGCGAACGTCGCTCCCGGCTTCAGCATGCTCAGCGTCCCTTCCAAGCTTTCGAACAATGCCCAGCAGCTTTCTGTCGGCAGTACATTCTCCGTCGGTCTTGACAGGGACGGAAATGTGTACGAGTGGGGCACCTTCCCCACGGACAAGCTCAAAAACATTCCCAGCACGAGCGAAACCGGAAAGCTCACAATGATCTCCGCCGGCCTTGACCATGTGGTTGCTGCCAACGAGGACGGCCAGATCTTCACCTGGGGCAATGACCGTATGGGCCTGGCTTCCATTCCCATGGAGCTGCGCACCGGCGGCAACAACATCAAGCAGATTCTCGCGGGGTACCAGATCTCCCTCGCGCTTACCGAAGAGGGCGAGATGTACAACTGGGGCAGCGATTATCTTCTGAGTATCACCTATCCCGAGGGCGTTCAGGGCAACATCGACAAGTTCGCCGCGAGCACGAACATTGTTATGGTCCTGACGAAGGACGGAGAGGTGGTTCCGCTGACGAGCAAGACCTCCGCTTATACGAATGTCCCCGAAGAGATGCAGGGGAAGGCTGTGGACATTGCCCTGACGGACGAAAGCGCCGCCGCTGTGACCGAAGACGGCCAGGTGTATGTGTGGGGCAACAACATTAAGGGAACCTTGAATGTCCCGGAGGAAATCCAGGGACAGGTGGCTTCCATTGCGGGCGGCCGCTATCATTTCACCGCGATCCTCAAGGATGGCACGGTGATGAGCTGGGGCGACAATACCCACGGCCAGGCCGGCGCTCCGACTGCCAGCGAAGCGATCTCTGAGGTGGATGCGGGCTACTATGCCAACTACGCCATCACGGAGAGCGGCAAGGTGGTTGCCTGGGGCCTCAAGGGCTATCTCATGGGCACCGACGCCTTTGGCCGCGACGTGTTCCGCCGTCTCCTGGTTGGCGGCCGCATGACGATGACCGTCGGCGCGATTGCCGTTATCATCTCCAGTATCATCGGTATTACCATCGGCGGTATTTCCGGCTATAAGGGCGGCAAGGTGGACAACCTGCTGATGCGTCTCGCGGAGATTGTCTCCTCCATCCCGTTCCTGCCCTTCTGTATCATCCTTTCCTCGATCCTGGGCAACAGCATCAGTGAGACGCAGCGCATTATCTTAATCATGTGTATTCTGGGCCTGCTGTCCTGGCCGGGCATTGCCCGTCTGGTGCGCGGCAGCGTTCTGGCGGAGCGTGAGCAGGAGTTCGTCACGGCGGCCCGCGCTCTGGGCGTGAAGGAGTTCGGCATCATTTTCCGCCACATCCTTCCGAATATCATCACGGTTATCATCGTCAACGCGACGCTTGATTTCGCCACCTGCATGCTCACCGAGTCCTCTCTGTCCTTCATCGGCTTCGGCGTGAACGAGCCGAACGCAACCTGGGGCAACATGCTGACCGGTGCGCAGAACGGACAGGTCATTGAAAACTACTGGTGGCGCTGGGTGTTCCCGGCCTCCGTGCTCGGTATCTGCACCATCAGCATCAACTGCATCGGCGACGGCCTGCGTGACGCCATCGATCCGAAGTCGAAAGAGAGGTGAGCCGCGCCATGAGTTTGCTTGAAGTCAAAAACCTGCACACCTATTTCAAGACCAAGAAGGGTATCGTCAAGGCGGTCAACGATGTGACGTACAGCCTGGAGGAGGGAAAGACCCTCGGCATCGTGGGCGAGTCCGGCTCCGGTAAAAGCGTTTCCGCCATGAGCATCATCAAGCTGCTCGACGGCAACGGCTATATCGAGAGCGGCGATATCACCTTCAACGGCCGCGATATCCTCAAAGCCACGGACAAGGATATGTACCATATCCGCGGCAATGAGATTTCCGTTATCTTCCAGGAGCCGATGACCTCCCTGAACCCCGTGTTCACCGTGGAGCGCCAGATCGGCGAGGTTCTGCAAATTCACCAGAAGCTCAGCAAGAAGCAAGCGCGCGCCAAGGTGGCGAGCCTGCTTTCCGACGTGAAGATCCCGAACCCGGAGCGCGTCGCGAAGCAGTATCCCTTCCAGCTTTCCGGCGGTATGCGGCAGCGTGTTATGATCGCTATGGCGCTGGCGTGCCGTCCGAAGCTTCTGATCGCGGACGAGCCGACCACGGCTCTCGACGTGACGATCCAGGCGCAGATCCTCAAGCTGATGAATGAACTCAAACAGCAGACCGGCACCTCGATCCTTTTCATCACCCATGACCTCGGCGTTATCCACGAGATGGCGGACGAGGTGGCTGTGATGTACTGCGGGCAGATTGTGGAGAAGGCCGACGCCAAGACGATCTTCCACAACGGCGTGTACTCCCACCCGTACACCGAGGGCCTGATGATTTCGATCCCGCGCCTGAACACGCCGAAGGGCCAGCGTCTGGAAGCAATTCCCGGCGCGGTGCCGAACCCGCTGTATCTGCCGCAGGGCTGCAAATTTGCCCCGCGCTGCAAATATTGCACGCAGAAGTGCAAAGAGGCCGAGCCTCCCCTGCAGGAGGTCGCGCCCAATCATCTCGTCCGGTGTTTCTATGCGGAGAAGGCGGTGAGGAATGAACATGCAGAATGAGAATCGCGAAGTCCTGTTGGAGGTGCGCGACCTCAAGCAGTACTTCCCCGTAAAAAAGACGAAGCTTCGCGAAAAGCAGCGCTACGTCCGCGCGAACGACGGTATCACGATTGATATCTACGAGGGCGAGACGCTCGGCCTGGTGGGCGAGTCCGGCTGCGGTAAGTCCACCTTCGGGCGCACGCTGCTCCAGCTGTACCCCCAGACGCACGGCGAGGTGCTCTATCACAAGGACGGCAAGACGATCGATCTCAAAGCCCAGTCCAAGGAGGAGATCCGCGTCCTGCGCAAGGATTTGCAGCTGATTTTCCAGGATCCCTATTCCTCTCTGAACCCCCGTATGACGGTGGGACAGATCATCGGCGAGGGCCTGACCTCCCACGGGATCTACAAGCGCGGCGATCCGGCCATGCGCGACTATATTTTCAAGGTGATGGAGGACTGCGGCCTGGCGACTTACATGTTCGGCCGTTATCCCCACCAGTTTTCCGGCGGCCAGCGTCAGAGAATCGGCATTGCCCGAAGCCTGGCGCTCAAACCCCGCTTTGTGGTCTGCGACGAGGCGGTTTCGGCGCTTGACGTGTCCATCCAGTCGCAGATTCTGAACCTGCTCTCCGATTTGAAGGAAAAGCAGAAGCTGACCTACCTTTTCATCACGCATGATCTGAGCGTGGTGAAGTATATCAGCGACCGTATCGGCGTGATGTACCTGGGCAACATGGTGGAGCTGGCCCCGACGGAGGAGCTGTTCAACAACACCATGCACCCGTACACGGAGGCCCTGCTCTCCGCCATTCCCGTGGTGGACGAGGAGGACAAGCGGGAGCGTATCCTGCTGGAGGGCGACATTCCCAGCCCTGTCAGCCCGCCGACCGGCTGTAAGTTCCACACCCGCTGCCGCTACTGCCAGCAGAAGTGCAAGGAAGAGGTACCGGAGTGGATCGATATCGGCAACAATCACTATGTTGCCTGCCATTTCCCGCTTCACGGAAAGAAAGGATAAGCATCCATGTTTTTCGGAAAGAAGATCAAGCGCATCATTGATGTGGAAAAGGCGGAAAAGCGGTTTGCAGAGGATCGGGAAAAACTCCCGCTCGAAAAAAAGGATCGTCCCGCGATGATTCTGGCGGCTCTGATTGTCTTTATCCCGGCGCTCCTTCTTGTCATCGCGGTTTTTCTGCTGGTGCTTTATCTCTTCTTTTTCCGCTTCTTCTAGGATGAAACGGGTATCTTCCATTTGAGAATTGCTCGCCCCTGTGCGGTTTCGTGCCGCACAGGGGCTTTTTTCACACAAAAGTATTTATTTCTTCTCCTGTTTGGGATACTATAAAAGCAGAAAACGCAATCCCAATTTATGCGGTAACGCAGGGAGGAATGTCACCATGAAGCTGCAAACAATGGACAGCGCGCGCAAGGCTCTGGCCGCGCAGGCGGGGTGCAGTGCGCTGAGCTGGGAATCGGAGGACGGAAAGCATCTGTGGGGCCGCAATATGGACTTTAACCGTCTGGCGGAGGGAACACAGATTACCTTTGTACCGCGCGGCACGCCGTATTATACCTGCGGCTGTGAGATGGAGCACAGCGCAAGGCCGGAAACGAAGCATGATGCCCGTTATGCCGCCATCGGCACGGGACTTCTGTTCCCGCCCGCCGTCCCCGTCCTTTACGAGGGCGTAAACGAGAAGGGGTTGATGGGCGGTCAGCTCTACTTCCGCGGCTTTGCGCATTACGAAACCGAACCCCGCCCCGGCACGCTGCCCCTTCAGCCGCCGTTTTTGGTGTCCCATTGTCTGGCCCAGTGCGCCAGCGTGGACGAGGTGGTCAAGCTGGTGCAGGAGGAGAGTACGCTGGTTTCCGTCCCGCTGCTGGGGGCGGTGCCGCCGCTGCATTGGTCGTTCAGCGATCGGACGGGGGAAACCATCGTGATCGAATCGGACGCGGACGGCCTGCATCTCTACCGCAACACCATTGGTGTGATGACAAACAGCCCCGGCTATTCCTGGCACCGCACCAATCTGCTGGCCTATGCGGGCCTGCGGGATCTGGATTACGATGCGGTGGAGTACGCGGGCGACCGGCAGGAGCAGTGCTTCTCCGGCAGCGGCGCGCAGGGTCTGCCGGGCGACTGGAGTTCTCCTTCCCGCTTTGTGCGCCTTGCTTTCCTTCGGAAACACGCCGTCAAAGCGAAGAACGAGGAGGAAGCCGTCACCCGGATGCTGCATCTCTTCGAGAGCGCCGCTTTCCCGCTCGGTGCGGTGCGCGTCAGCGAGCCGGGGGAGCCGACCGCCCTTGACGCGGACATCCTTCCCTTTGACTACACCATCTACACCGCAATCTATTGCGCCGAATCGCTTCGCGTCTATTGGACCACCTACGAAAATCAGCGCGTCCAATGCGCGGATCTGCATCACCTGATGCACCGCACGGAGCCTGTGCAGTTTGATTTTGCCCGCCGTCCCGATTTCCTGCTTCGGACACAGGCGGAATTGTAAAAAACGAGCCTTCATCACAAAACAGCACGCCGCAATCCAAAAGCCGGATCGCGGCGTGCTGTTTTTGCAGAGGAAAGCTCACACCGGAATCAGGGCGATCAAAGCGCAGAGGGCAGCGCCGCAGAGAGTGGGAACGAGGAAGGAGGCGGCGGTCCATTTCAGGCTTTTTGTCTCGCGGTAAATGGTCGCGAGGGTGGTGGCGCACGGCCAGTGGAGCAGAGAAAACACCACCATGCAGACGGCGGTGCGCCAGGTCCAGCCATTGGCGAGCAGAAGCGCTTGCAGCTGCTGTAGGGAAAGCTCGGTCAGGCTTCCTCCCGCCATGTACGTCATGATAAGAATCGGCACGACGATCTCATTAGCCGGGATTCCCAGCAGAAAAGCCAGAAGGATGGCTCCGTCCAGTCCAAGAACCCTTCCAATCGGATCGAGCGCCTGCGCACAGTGGGCCAGCAGGCTCATGCCGCCCGCGTCCACGTTGGCAAGAATCCAAAGCAGCAGACCCGCCGGAGCCGCCACGGCGGCAGCCCGGGCCAGCACAAAGAGCGTTCGATCCAGCACGGAGCGCACCAGGATCTGCCCGATCTGCGGACGGCGGTAGGGGGGAAGCTCCAGCGTAAAGGAGGAGGGAACGCCGCGCAGAATGGTGGCGGAGAGCAGACGCGACACGAGAAAGGTCATCAGAATGCCGAGCAAAATAATTCCCGTGAGCAGGAGCGCGGGGACAAGCCCTCCGACGCTTCCGGCGGCAAAGAAGATAGTCAGAATCGTGATGAGTGTGGGAAATTTCCCGTTGCACGGCACAAAGCTGTTGGTTACGGTGGCGATCAGGCGTTCACGAGGGGAGTCAATGATCCGGCAGCCCACAACGCCCGCCGCGTTGCAGCCGAAGCCCATGCACATCGTGAGCGCCTGTTTGCCGCAGGCGTGGGCCTTCTGAAAGGCGTGATCTAAGTTGAAGGCGACGCGCGGCAGATAGCCGAAATCCTCCAAAATGGTGAAAAGCGGAAAGAAAATAGCCATCGGCGGCAGCATCACGGAAACCACCCAGCACAGCACGCGGAACATTCCGTGCACGATGGCTCCCGTCAGCCAGTCCGGAGCGCCGCAGGCTTCAAACAGTCGGGCCAGCCCATCCTCCGCCGCTGTGCCGAGCGAGGAAAGAAGCTCGGAGGGAACGTTGGCACCTGCAATGGTGATCCAGAAAATGAGGGCGAGCAGGAGAAGCATCACGGGAATTCCTGTCAACCGGCTTGTGAAAAGCCGATCCAGCTTGCGGTCGCGCGCAAAACCTCCTCCCGGCGGCACGGTGACGGCGCTTTGCGCAATCTGTTCCGCCCGTGCAATCAGCCGTGAGGCAATGAGGTCCTGAAGCAGGGAGGGGGAAACCCCCTCGCTTGTCAGCTGGTCGCGGCATTCCGCAGCTTTTGTGCGTATGGTTTCCCATTGAGGAAGGGCGGCGCAGTAGCTGCGAAAGGCGGCGTTCCAGCTTTCCTCCGGCTCCAGCAGACGCAGGCTCAGCCACCGCGCGGAGGGGCCGGGAGAGGGAAGATCGCAAAGCAGAGGAAGCAGACGAGCCGCCGCGCGCTCAATGGAGGGGCTGTAGATGACGATGGGAGGGGCGGGAGCTTCCCCGCGCGAAACGCGTCCCACGGCGCGCATCAGCGTTTTCAGACCGCGCCGGGTGCGCGCGCTGGCTGCCGTGACAGGTACGCCGAGGGCTTCCCGGAGCTGGTGCAGGTTCACATGGATTCCCTTGCGCTCCGCTTCATCCATCAGGTTAACGCATACGGCGGTGCGCGGCAGAATTTCAATCGCCTGCAAAACAAGGTTCAGATTTCGTTCCAGACAGGTGGCGTCGCAGACGATGACGGCGGCGTCCGCTCCGCCAAAACACAGAAAGTCGCGGGCGGCTTCCTCCTCGGCGGAGTTCGCAAAAAGCGAGTACGTCCCCGGAATATCGACAAGAATGTATGGCTCGTCTTCAAACCGGCAGGTTCCCTGCGCGGTGGAAACCGTTTTGCCGGGCCAGTTTCCGGTGTGCTGATGCAGTCCCGTCAGCGCGTTGACCACGGTGCTCTTTCCGACGTTTGGGTTGCCGCCCACAGCGATGACGCGCACGGCGGGATCGGTGCGATCGATGTGCAGTCCCGCGTCAAGCGCGGCTGTCCCTGTGGACTGTATCGTCAGCCCCATGGGCTTTCACCCCTTTCATCAGGATTGTGGAAGCGTCCTGACGGCGCAGGGCAATGACAGCGCCGCGGATGAGGTAGGCGGTCGGATCCCCGCAGGGGCTTTTTTGCAGGCAGATGACGCGCGCGCCATCCGTCAGGCCGAGATCCCGCAGCCGCCTTCGGATGGATCCGGCGGCGCAGAGCGTCCCGACAAGGGCTTCCTGACCTTCCTCCAGGGAGGACAGGGGAACAGGTTGGTTCATGGCGAAAACTCCTTCCGGAAAGCGGGACAAGCAGCCCCGCATTGTTGTTCAGTGGGTCTACCCCATAATAAGCGGAAGGGCATGTTTTTGCCCCTGCGGAACAGAAATCGCAGGATTTGTCATGAAGTTTTCGGTCAAGCCTTTTTCAAAAGGGCGCCGTGTGCCGGTGGCACACAAACAAGGCGCCGACCGGAGCGGGAGCGGAGACTTTGCGGGGGTGAATGGGACAACGTCCCCTTCAAGAAAGTGTGCGAAGCGAATTTTTTCGGACCTCCATGATGATACTTTGTCTGCAAAACTGTTTGTGAATAAACAAAACGCCGCTGCATAAAAGCAGCGGCGTTGTAAACATAAAGTTTTCACTAAGCCTTTTTCAAAAGGCTTGTTCTTTTATTCATCCAGCTTGAAGAAGGATAAAGCCTCCTGAATGGCCAGATCCCAGAAGCGCCATTCGTGGCGGTAGCCTTCCAATTCAAACCAGTGGGCTTTCAGACCGATTTCCTCCGCATGCGCGCGAAAAATGCAGAACTGATCATAGAGCAGATCGTCCTCTGTTCCGCAGGCAAACATCAGGCGCGGCAGTGTTCCCGTGGGAGCCAACCGATCCAGAATCTCCCATGTATTCTCGTTGGAAGATCGGTAAGCCTCCAAACCGCCCGCGTTCCGAATGGTAGCCGCCAGACGGGGATCCTCACTGTTGAGCAGCGGACAGGGATGGCCGGGGCGAATACGGGAGAAATCCAACGGAGCAGCGGAGAGGACGGCAGCCGCGGCAAAGCGGTCGGGATGGTTTACCGCGTATTTGATGGCGCCCCGGCCGCCCATGCTCAGACCGGCAATAAAGTTATCCTCCCGCCGGTCAGATACGGGGAACCAGCCGTAAATGAGCGGCATCAGCTCTTCCGTGAGATAATCATACATATGGAAGCCCATCATAAAGCCGTCCCAGTTGGAGTAATTGGAATTCAGCGCGGAGGGCATTACCACCACGAGATCCTTTTCACAAGCGTACAGCTCAATGTTGGTTCTGCGGAGCCAGTCTGTCGCGTCGCCGAAGGTTCCGTGCAGCAGCCAGAGCACTTTGTAACGCTTGCCGCTTTGATAAAACTGAGCCGGGCTGAGGTTTCCCGGTTTGTCCGGCAGAATTACGGTGACTTCCTGGTTCCCCTTGAGATATTGGCTTTCAAAGTGATAGGTTAAAACAGACATTACCGGTTCTCCCTCACAGCTCATAATCTACAGCCACACGGCCGCAGACATTCTGCTGGACAATCTCTTTGACAGCCACATGGGCCGGGTGGGTCTGGTAGGCTTTTTCCGCTTCACGGGTGGTAAATTCGCACAGCAGCACGAGATCGAATTCTCCGCCGTTGTAGTTCTGGCCGACCTCAATCGCGGTCAGCCCATCCACCACGCCGAGCAGAGCGTGAAAGCGGGCGGAGAGGTCCGAAAACAGCGCCTCCTGATGTGCTTTTCCCGCGTCGTTCAGTTTCCAGCATACAATGTGTTTGACCATTTTTAATTACCTCCTGTAATATTTACTCGTTTTTTTGGTTTCCATATTTTCCGATTCCCAGATCGTTGTGCAGGACGGAGCCAATGGAGAGGGAATCCCGTCCGAATTTATCGCGAATCTGGTTGAGTGCGGCTTCCAAATGCTCCTGCTTTTCCCGTTTGGCTGTCGAGCCGGCTTCAAACAGGCTGAGCTGCTCGCCGGTTGCGTCCTCCGGGACAATGCCGGATCCGGTTATCGTCAGCATTCGGATCGGGGCGCGCTCATTCCAGGACGCCCGGATCAGATCCAGCGCGGCTGCCCGGATGTCGGCGGCGAGAAAGGTGGGGAGCGGCAGACGTTTTTGCCGTGTGATGGTGTGGAAGTTCGGGCTGCGGATCGTCACCTGCACCGTGGTGCATTTGATGTGGTGGCGGCGCATTCGCGCGGCCGTGGAATCCGCAAGCACCGAGACAGCCAGGGAAATGTCCTCTGATCCGGCCAAATCCCGGCGGAAGGTCATCCCGTTCCCGACGGATTTGACCTCGCGCGCCTCTCCAAAACGGCGCACGGGGGCTTCATCCAGGCCGTTTGCCATATCCCAGAGCTCTCCGCCGTTTTTGCCGAACAGCGACACAAGCCGTTCCCGCCGGGCGTTTGCCAGATCCCCGATGGTGTGGATCCCTGTCTGCCGCAGCTTTTGAGCGGCGCTGTCTCCCACAAACAGAAAGCGCTCGACAGGCAGGGGATACAGCAAGGACTGCCAGGTTTCGCGTGACAAAACCGTGGTGGCGTTTGGCTTTTTGTAGTCGCTGCCCAGTTTGGCAAACGTTTTGTTGAACGATACGCCCACAGAGATGGTCAGCCCCGTCTCTTCCTCGACCACGCGGCGCAGCTCGTCCGCGATTTCCGGCCCGGAACCAAACAGAAGGCCGCTCCCTGTAACGTCCAGCCAGCTTTCATCAATGCTGAACGGTTCCACTTGATCGGTGTACCGCAGGTAAATTTCATTCACCAGGCGCGAATAGCGCACATATTCCTCGCGGTGGGGAGGGGCAAGGACCAGACCCGGACATTTGCGCCTGGCCTGCCAGATGGTTTCCGCCGTCTGGACCCCGTATCGCTTGGCCGCTTCGTTTTTGGCCAGCACAACCCCGTGACGGCTGTTGGGATCCCCGCAAACCGCCATAGGTACGTCGCGGTATTCCGGATGCAGCAGGCATTCCACGGAAGCATAAAAGGCGTTGCAGTCACAGTGCAGGATGATCCGATCGGCCATGTCAGAACCGATACTGCATCCGGCACAGAGAGGGCTCAAAGCCGTTTCGCTCATAGAGGTGAGTTGCCGTCTTGTTTTCCGGAAGCACGTTCAGCTCCAGATGATCCAGCTTCCGTTCCCGCGCCCAGTCCTTCGCGGCGTCGAGAAGGCCGGAGCCAATCCCGATTTCGCGCAGTTCAGGCTGGACAATCAAATCCATCAGATACGCATAGCGGTGCGGAACCAGGCAGTTATAAGGGGGCGTCTGCTGTTCAAACAGTACGGCGAAGCCCGCAATTTCACCGTCCCGCACAGCCGCCAGAATGGTGCTGTCAGGACCATCAATCGCTTGTTTCAAGAAATCCTCCGCCTGATCCGCACAACGAAAATTGTAGGGCTGAAGCTGAGCCGATTCGCAGAACAGGCAGCGGTAAAGCGGCAGGAGAGCGGGAATATCTTCATAGACTGCAGGTCTGATTTCCATCAAAGCATCCTCTTCCATCTCAGATTTGGCAGCCTTGGAGACCGGGCTGCGGATGTGATTATTATACTCCATCCGTTCGCATATTTCTACCGATCCGCACATTTAATCCAGTTTCGCGCAGCAAAAAGTCCCCGGCTATCTTTTGGACAGCCGGGGCCGCGTCAGATATTTTTTCTATCGGGGAACATCAATATTTGGAGCCGGGCTCCATCACATAATGACTGGGAGCATCTTCATCCGAAGAGGAACTGATTTCGGAGGAATCCTGCTCGTTTTCCGCAACTTTGAAGTGAGAAAGCTGCTCGCGCATCATGCTGGCTTGACCCGAAAGCTCCTCGCTGGCGGCGGCGCTTTCCTGCGCTGTGGCGGAGTTGGTCTGGATGACGCTGGAAATCTGATCCACTCCGCGGGCAATTTCGGAAAGCTTGTTCGCCTGCTCGTGATAGGTGCCTGCGATATCGTTGATGGTATCAACGATCTGCCTTGTTCCATCTTCCACGACATGCAGGGATTCCGCGGTGGCCTGTGTGATTTCCTCTCCGTTTTTCACGGCGCGCACAGAGTTTTCAATGAGGATGTTGGTTTCTCTGGCGGCATCGGCGCTCTTGCCGGCGAGGTTGCGAACCTCCTCCGCCACAACGGAGAAGCCTTTTCCGACGGCTCCGGCGCGGGCTGCTTCCACAGCCGCGTTGAGCGCGAGGATATTGGTCTGGAATGCAATGTCGTCGATCGCCTTGATGATGTTGCGGATGGCGTTGGATTGGGTGCTGATATCGTCCATTGCCTTGCGCATCATGGCCATCTGTTCGTTGCTCTTTTCGACTTCATCTTTAATCTTTTCCAGGAACTTACCGGCGTCGATAGCCTTGTTTGCTTCGTCTGTTGCCTGGCCGGAGAGCTCCTGTACAGCGGAGGACAGCTCCTCCACCGAGGAGGCCTGCTGCGTGGCTCCCTGTGCGAGCGCCTGCGCGCCGCTGGCGATCTGATCGGCACCCGCGTTGACCTGGTCGGCGGAGAGCGCGATCGTTCCGAGAGTATTTGTCAGGGTTCCCTGGATGTGCAGAAGCGCATCCTTCAGATTGGCAAAGTCTCCAACATACGCATGCTTGAGGGTAAAGACGAGATTTCCGTTTCCGATTTGCCGCAGGACGTCGGAAAGCTCATCGATGTAAAGAATATATTCTTTGAGACGGTCCACGATCCGCTCCACATTGGCGCCGACCTTGCCGATCTCGTCACTGCTGCGGGTATCTACCACAACATCCAGTTCGCCGTCCGCGAGCCGGCTTACCACAGTGTCAAGGCGCTTGAGCGGACGCGTGATGGAGAGGGCGAAAAAGATGCAGATGCAGGTCAATATAATGCCGCAGCTGATAACGCCCCAGATCATAATCCGCATAAGACTGGACACATGATCGTCATATTCGGCCTGCGGCATGATACCCAAAACGGAATAGTCAATGGAGGAGATTCCCATGGTGCTGCCGTAGTAATGAATGCCGTTGCGGGTATACGGCGTGGCGCTCATGGTTTCTTTGTTCTGAATGGCTGAAAGAATATTGGACGAGTATTTCGCGTCCGCCGCGTTTGTCTGAATCAGGGAGCTGTCCGGATGATACAAAATCTGTCCGGTGGAGTCATACAAAGTAATGTATCCGGTATCGCCGATTTTAATATTGGCGAGCGTTTTTTCCAGATTGCTCATTACCACATCCATTCCGACAATGCCGCGGATCTCTCCGTTAACGGTGATGGGGGAGGCGAGGGTGACGATCAATCCTTCGCTGGTGGCGCTTTCATAGGCTTCTGTCGCAACAGAGGCCTTCTTTTCCATGACAAGCTTGTACCAGGTGCGGGTGGTGCAGTCCAATTCCTCCCGCGTGAACAGCTGGTTATCGCTTTGAAGGAGTTCTCCGGTTTGGAAGTTGGAAATCCAAACGTAAGAAATGTCCTCCTGATTTTTCTGCTGAACCGATTGCAGCGTTTTCAACAGATCCGCATACAGCGGGCTGGCTTTGAGACCGCCTTCCGGATCTTCCGTCACAATATCGCGAAGCAGCTGTGTTTCCGCGAGTGATTCCGATACGCCGTAATAATGTGTGAAAAAGCTTTCGACTTGAGCGGCTGCCGCTTTTGTTTGGGAATCGAGATTCTCGCTCATAGTTTCATCAACCGTGTTGGTTCCCTGAATTCCCAGGAAAATTCCCATGATTCCCAGTACGACAAACAGGGGAACCAGAATTCCGAGCAGCAGCTTGGGCAATATCCCAAACTTTACTTTTCCTGTCTGCGGACCATTTGAGTTTTCTTTCTTTTGCATTTGCTTTCCCTCCTATGAGATCTGAAAAGACACACGAAAAGAAAAACAGAGTTTTCCTGTCTGGTCAGAACCCACCATAAAAAGCCCTGCGGCTTTTCATGTTTTCCCTGTGGGTTTCTTTCCTTTGCGGGGAGACGTCTGTTTTCTCTTTTCAAAATGCCCTTTATTTACACATATCTCATTCCCAGAAGGAATTCCCGGTTTCATCCCTGAGCAAACGAAATCAACAAGCAAAGGCTTCCAAGCGGTCCCAAATTGGCTGCACAAAGTCTGGAAAAAATGCTGTGTAGCTCCAAAGGAGGAAATCGAGCCTATTAGAAAAACTTGATTATTTCAGATAGATTTCCTTCTGTTGGAAATTATAATACCACAAAACAACGTAAAAGGCTATAATTCTGAGAGAAAAACTGTACAAATGACGGTAAAAATTTCGAATCAAATTTTGTTGCAGCAAAAAGACTTACCTACTTGATATTTATATAATACCATTTTATGAAATACATGGTATTTAAAGCAAACAAAACAGCCGATCCCAATGGGATCGGCTGTTTCTTCGTCGAAATTACGCAACGGATTGAAAGAGCGAGGGCTGTTCCTGCTGCTGTTCAAACAGCTTGGAAACGGAGTCCGCACGGGTAGTGGTACGAGTGGTTCCGCCCGAGACGTACGCTTTGCCGCACTCCGGACAGATTGCGGTATGCAGCGTCACCGACTGGCTGACAACCTCACGGTTTTCCCGTCTGGCCTGTGCCTGTTCACGCACAACATGCTCCTGCTCATGTCCCCGTACAACGGCGGCGGCCTGTTCGGGGGCGATTCTGGAGGGAGTTTTGAAGGAAACGCCGGGATCGTTGGAGCCGTCCTGATATTTGCGCTCCTTGCAGGTCTGGCACTCGCCTTCCTCCATAACCTCCTGCGGGGATTTGGTTTCTTCCGCGGCTTCCGCCGTCACGTTCTCCGCCGGCATACCGCCCTGCGAAGCGCCGTCCTCCGCATATTGAATGCGGCCCCTCACGGCCATGGCCGTGAAATCCGCGCCTTCCCGCACAAAAGAAAGCGGTCCGTCATCCTGCGCCGCGGGCTGTGATACGCCGCGCTGTACCGGCGCCGTTTTGGAAACAGGAGGAACGGGCGTGGTTTGAGCAGGCGCAACCCTGTCAATCGCCTCCGTCCCTTTGGAGACCCCCTGAGCGTTAAGAGAGCCATAGGAGTACGCATAGGCACGATAGGCCCCTATGGAACTTACCCCAAACATATCCGCCACCCTTTCTGCGCGAAGCCGAAAATATTCTTATGCTTATTATATCGCATTCAGGCGGATTTCTCAAGGGAAAATCTTCCTTTTCAGCGTTTCCGGTCAAACTCGGGGTTGAAGGCGTAGAAATTCTTGGAATCGAGCTTGTCGGTTGTCAGGCGCAGCCCTTCGCCGAAGCGCTGGTAGTGAACGACCTCGCGCTCACGCAGGAAGCGGATGGGATCCCGCACATCGGGGTCGTCGCAGAAGCGCAGGATGTTATCGTAAGTGGTGCGCGCTTTCTGTTCGGCAGCCATGTTTTCATGGAGATCGGTGATGGCGTCTCCGGTCACGGCAAACGATCCGGCGCTGAACGGTACGCCGTTTGCGTCGGCGGGATACACACCGGTGGTGTGATCGATGAAGTAAGAATCAAAGCCGGCTTCCTTGATTTGCTGGGGCGTGAGGTTGCGGGTCAGCTGGTATACAATAGTTCCAACCATCTCGAGATGTCCCAGCTCCTCCGTCCCGATATCCGTGAGGATGGCTTTGAGCTCCGGATAGGGCATGGTATAGCGCTGGGAAAGATACCGCAGGGAAGCGCCGAGCTCGCCGTTCGGGCCGCCGTACTGAGCGCAGATCAGCTTTGCCAGCGCCGGGTTCGGATTTTTGATCCGGATCGGATATTGCAGCTTTTTCTCATACACCCACATCAGTCGTCCTCCTCCTCTCCCGTTTCCCAGGGCCACGGACCGGTGATCCAGGCCCAGCGGCTGGTGTTGACGCTCGTTTCGTTCATGGGGCCGTAGGCGGCCTCATATTCCTTGATCAGAGCAGCCGTTTTCATGCGGTATTCCTCCAGCTTTTTGGCTGCTTCGCAATCGTTGGGGTGTGTGTCCAGAAAAATATGCAGCTCCCATTGGGCGAATTGCATGGCGCGGATTCGCCGCAAAAGGCGTTCCTGTTCGTTCATGACCGCGGCTCCTTTCCACCGGAAAACGGTTTGTTGAGATCGGGGAACAGTGTGCCGTTATCCAGCGCCTGTTCCGGTTGGTAGGTGGCTCCGTACTGTTGGAAGGGAACATATGCCATAGCAGGCACGGGATCCTTGGGAAGAGGAGCCGGGCTGCGCAGAGCGCAGGACTGTCCATCCAGCTTTTCAGACATGTTGCATCAACTCTCCTTTCGGGGAAGAAAACCCCTCGCATTATTGTATGAGAGAGGGGAGATGCGTGTGAAAAAAGGATGAAAAGGGAAGGCTTGCATTTCACCCGAAAATCCCGTATGATGGAAAGGAAACATTGATTTGCCGGGAGACGGAACGCCCGATGAAAAGGCGGATTTTCCACCCGGCACGAGGAGGACGTGAGCGCAATGGTGCGAAACGGGATGGAGCTTCGCCGCTTGAACCGGAACCGGATTTTCCGGGCTGTCTATGAGAGCGGGCGCGTTTCCCAGCAGGAGCTGGCTTTGCGCCTGGGACTGAGCCTTCCCACCATTGCGCAGAATCTGCGGATTCTCTGTGAGGAGGGGCTGCTGCGAGAGGACGGCTCCTTTGCTTCCACCGGGGGACGGCCCGCGCGCGGCGTCTCCTGCATTCGGGACGCGAGACTGGCCGTCGGCCTGGACGTCACACGCGGCCATGTCAGCGCGGTGCTCACGGATCTCAGCGGCGGAATTGTGCGGGGGATCCGCCGATCGGTTCCTTTTTCGGATACGGAACCGTATTATCGGGGGCTGGGGGAGATTGCGCGGGAAGTGATCGGGGAAACGCCTCCGGAGCGCCTGCTGGGAGCGGGAGTGTCTTTTCCCGGCATTCTGGCGGCGGGCGGCGGGATCCGAAGCTCCCATGTGCTCGGCCTTGGGGCGCGGGAGGAGGAGGATTTTACCCGGTTTTTACCCTGCCGTGCCATGCTCTGCAATGACGCCAGCGCCGCGGGACGGGCGGAGCTGTGGGGAAGAGAGGGAGGAAGCAACGCGGTCTATCTTTCTCTGAGCAACAGCGTCGGCGGCGCGATCCTGCTGGGCGGAAGCCTGTATGAGGGGGAAAACCTGCGGGCGGCGGAATTCGGTCATATGACGCTTGTGCCGGACGGGCTTGCCTGCTATTGCGGGAAAAAAGGCTGTCTTGACGCTTACTGTGCCGCCGGGGTGTTGTCGGATGGGTACGGCGGAAGCCTGGACGCTTTCTTCACGGCGCTGGACCGGGGAGAGGAAGCAGCTTCCTCGCGTTGGGACGCTTATCTGCGTTCTCTTGCCACGGCGGTGAACAGCCTGCATATGGCGTTTGACTGCCCCGTGATTCTGGGAGGATATGTGGGGGCGTATATGGTGCCCTATATGGAGCGGCTGCGTGCGATGGCTTCCGCTCTCGATACCTTTGGCGGAGACGGCTCTTATTTGCAGCCCTGTCTGTACCGCCGGGAGGCCTCCGCCGTGGGGGCGGCTCTGCTGTTTATTGAGCCGTTTATGGAATCGATCTGAAAACGCGGCCTGCGTGGGAATTCCCG
>OERR01000035.1_pt1 | contig 41670 bp, 32 predicted proteins | sample 1540051 | NCBI WGS metagenome assembly OERR01 (sample SAMEA3891884, study PRJEB23780) | metagenome | biome: terrestrial biome; feature: animal house; material: Caecal content | place: Italy | collected 2015-05-05 | reverse complement strand
AAGAAAAGGAAAAGATTCATGAACTGACCGATCTGGTTCTGAAAACGAGTGAGAATCTAAAATGGGAAGATGATGTAGCTAGAAAGTATAAAAGAGAAACGAAAGGATTAAAGGAAGATTTAAATAATTTAGAGTCTTTAATTGAGTCATATCGTTTCTATTTAATGCAAATGTCTGCTTCTTTGGAAAGATTAGTGAATCAGAATAAAATATAATGTATTAGAATACTTAGAAAGTAAAAAGCTTGAGTTTTTTTACTTATATTTTACAAACAATTTAAACTTCTCTGGTGGTTTTTGTTCCATATTTTTCCTATAATGGGTTTGCGATTCAAGTTTTCTAGTGAAAGGAAGGATTGAGAGGAACGATTATGAGAAGAAAGAAAAGAGTAATCATTGCATTATTAACAGCTACGATTGCTACAATGACAGCAGTTCCTGTTTTTGCAGCAGCACCTCCAGATGGAAAGACGGATGCTTCTTCTACACCTGCGGCAGCGAATGGCGCATGGGAAGCATGGATGGAGCAATGGGAGGAAAAAAAGGGAGATTGGACAATTGTTTCTTTAAGCCCTGGAACGAATGAGACAGAGATGAATTTTAGCTGGTATTCGGAATCTCCAAATGCGGTTTTAACAGTTAGCCAGAATGAAGACATGAGTCAGCCATTACAGCAAATACCGATTCAGGGGCAGGCTGGTCCTGTAAAGGTAGAAGATGGAGTAGAAACCAATTATTATGTCTGTCAAACTACAGTAAAGGATCTGGTACCTGGAACTTATTATTATCAGGTGGATCAAAGAGAGGTGGAGTCGTTTACTGTAAGAGATAGTCAGGATGCATTTAGTTTTATTTTTATTGGAGACCCACAGATTGGTTCGTCCAATGAATTGAAGGGAACGGATACAGCAGAGTTTTATCAGGCTCAGTCCGATGCAGTTCGGAATGATTCTTTTAACTGGAATCATACATTAAATCAGGCTCTGGCGAAGTCTCCGAATGCAAGCTTTGTTGTTTCAGCAGGAGATCAGATTCAGACGACGAAGAAAAAAGCTCCAAATGGAGATGGCGCAAATAGTGAGATTGAATACACGGGATATTTGCTGCCAGATGCTTTAACCTCTTTGCCAGTTGCTACTACAGTTGGAAATCATGATGCAGACAACCCAAATTATACGTATCATTTTAATGTTCCGAATGAAAGTGAATTAGGATCGAATGGAATTGCAGGAGGAGATTATTATTATACATATGGGGATGCTTTGTTTATCATGTTGAATACACAGGATACAAATGCAGCAGAGCATAAGAAGTTTATAGAAGAAACGGTTGCTGCAAATCCAGATAAAACATGGAGAATTGTAACATTGCATCAGGATATTTATGGTTCTGGAGAACATTCCAATGAGCCAGAAATTACAAATTTGCGTTATACATTGGTGCCATATTTTGAACAATATGATATTGATGTTGTATTGACAGGTCATGACCATATTTATTCTCGTTCTGAGATTTTACAAGGTGGAAAAAAGACCGTAGAATATACGGACGAACAGTTTGAGGAACAACTGGATAAGGATATGGATGCAGGAGAAAATCCAGAAGGTCGTTATATTGCAGTTGCCAATATTAAAGATGATACGACCGATCCAGACGAGAGAGCTTATTTAGATTATTTGAAAGCCGTTATGGATGAGGATGCCATTGAACAGGTGAATACCGATGGTCAGGCAGTTGTAAATCCAGAAGGAATTTTATATATGACTGCGAACTCTTCTTCTGGAAGTAAGTATTATGATTTAGTTCCAAGAATGCAAAGTTATATCGCAGCGAGATGGCAGGAAGATGTACCAACCTATTCGATTGTAGATATAACCGATGAAAGTTTTACAATTACAACGTATCGTACCGATAACAATGAAAAAATTGATGATAGTTTCACGATTTTAAAAACAGCAGAAGAACAGCAAACGCCAACGGTTTCCTATAGTACACATGTACAAAATAAAGGATGGCAGGAATTTGTACAAAATGGTGAGACAAGTGGAGCAACCGAAGAAAACCTTCGTATTGAAGCAGTAAAAATGAACTTAGAAGGTTTGGATGTAGATGGAACAATTCAATACCGCACGCATGTACAGAATGAAGGATGGCAAGAGTTTGTGAGTTCCGATGCAGTTAGTGGAACGACAGGAAAGAACCTTCGTGTGGAAGCAATGCAGATTCAGCTGACTGGAACGGCAGCAGAGCAATATGATGTTTATTATCGCAGCTATGTAGAAGGAATAGGATGGTTGGATTGGGCATCCAATGGTGCCACTTCTGGAAGCGTTGGATTTTCCAAGCGGATTACAGGTTTGCAAGTACAGCTTGTAAAAAAAGGAGAACAAGCTCCTGGGGAAACAGCCAATCCATATTTAAAAACTCCGACGATCTCTTATCGTGCCCATGTGCAAAACATTGGATGGATGGATTGGAGCCAGAGCGGAATCGTAGGGACAACGGGGCAGAGTCTTCGTTTAGAAGCGTTTCATATAATGTTAGATTCTATGTTTACAGGTGATATAGAATATTATGCCCATGTACAGAATCAGGGCTGGCAGTCAGTAAAGAAAAATGGAGAAATTGCAGGAACAACTGGTGCAAATCTTCGTTTGGAAGCAGTTCGGATGAATCTGACAGGGGAGATTGCAGAACAGTATAATATTTCTTACCGTGTGCATGTACAAAATGAAGGATGGACAAAGTGGAGTTCAAATGGAGAAGTTGCAGGAACGGTAGGAAAGTGCTTGCGATTGGAAGCAATGGATATACGATTAGAAAAGAAATAATAGGAAGAGGAATCGATTTATGAACCACAAACGAGTTAGTCGTAAAGAGATTCTAAGGAGAGGATGCATCCTAATTGGGTGCATCATCTTCTTTTTGTTTCTCTATCAATACAACCAAATAGAAAAAGCTACATTATTGACAACGGATAATCGGAGTTTTGAAAAAGCAGTTGTGACTGAGATCGTAAAGGATAATCTGCAAGAAAGTGGAACGAGAACAGGAGAACAGATTGTAAAACTGAAACTTTTGACAGGTGAGAAAAAAGGTACGATTATAGAAGCAAATAGTTCGTCAAGTTATTTATTTGGGGCTGTGTGTAAACCAGGAATGAAAGTAATTGCCTTAGTTAGTACGGCGAATGATACGATCGCTGCGTCAGTATATAGTTATGACCGAACCTTTTTACTGTATGGGATTGTGATTGTATTTTTACTTACAGTATGGTTATTGGGAGGAAAAAAAGGATTTGCAGCGGTCTGTGGATTGGTATTTACATTTATTTGTATTATTTATCTCTTTTTGCCTATGATTTACCGTGGGGTATCACCGTGTTGGGCGGCAATTTTAGTAGTAGCAATTACCACAATTGTAACAATGTATTTAATCGGAGGAGCCTCAAGAAAGACGATTTCTGCAATTGTAGGTACGATTGCAGGCGTAGGGATTGCAGGAATATTTGCATTTATCTGTGGAAAATTGACACAAATATCGGGATACAATGTATCCGATATTGATAGTTTAGTATATATACAAGAAAAGACAGGAATTAAAATCGGAGAATTGTTGTTTGCAGGAATTTTGATTGCTGCATTAGGGGCAGTTATGGATGTAGCAATGTCAATTGCTTCTACAATACAGGAAATACATGATAAAAATCCAGCTCTGACTAGAAAAGAATTGTTTTGGTCAGGCATTCATGTAGGACGTGATGTAATGGGAACGATGTCCAATACACTAGTATTGGCATTTACAGGAGGATCGATTAATACATTGGTGTTTGTGTATAGCTATAATTATTCTCATTTACAGCTAATGAATATGTATGATATTGGAATTGAAATTATACAAGGAATTTCTGCAAGCATGGGAGTAATTTTAACGGTTCCATTCGTGGCATTTGTAAGTGCATGGCTATTAAAAAATAAGAAATAATAGTAGTATGTTTTTAGAAGTAAGGGAAAAATTATCTATTTTTAAATAATGGTAAACAAAAAAGAATGTTAATAAAATATCGATACTTGATTTTTTCATCTATATGTATTATTCTTAATAAGAAAGCAAATGAAACCACTTACACTATACAATTTAATGGGAAATACTGCTTGGGGAAGCAGGTAAAGTTGTAATTTTTACTGAATCTCATTTGCTTAATAAGATATTGCTGTCAGAGACAGCGAATGGAGGTATTATTATGGGTGAAGTTAGAGGTAATGTAATTGTAGGTCAGTCAGGAGGACCAACAGCAGTTATCAATTCCAGTCTAGTAGGGGTTTACAAGACTGCAAAGGACAGAGGAGCGAAAAAAGTTTATGGAATGCTGCATGGAATTCAAGGGCTTTTAGAAGAACGGTTTGTAGATTTGGACGATCATATCAAAAGTGATTTGGATATTGAATTATTAAAACGCACACCATCTTCTTATTTGGGATCTTGCCGTTATAAGTTGCCAGAAATCCATGAAGATCAGGAAATCTATGAGAAGATTTTTGCAATTCTGAATAAGCTGGAAATTGAGTACTTCTTTTATATCGGTGGAAACGATTCTATGGATACGATTAAGAAATTATCCGATTATTCTATTTTAAATGGAAGTAAGATTCGTTTTATGGGAGTTCCAAAAACAATCGATAATGACTTAGCTGCAACGGATCATACACCTGGTTATGGAAGTGCTGCCAAATATATTGGCTCTATTACAAAAGAAGTGATTCGGGATGGTTTAGTTTATGACCAACAAAGTGTTACATTGTTGGAAATCATGGGTAGAAATGCTGGATGGTTAACAGGTGCAGCTGCATTGGCAAAGTGCGAAGACTGCGAAGGTCCAGATATGATTTTCTTACCAGAAATTGTGTTTGATGTGGATTCATTTATGCATAAAGTCGAAGAGCTGCATAAGAGAAAAAAATCTGTTGTTGTGGCGATTTCAGAAGGTGTGAAAGTAGCGGATGGACGTTATGTTTGTGAATTGACCGATAATATTGATTATGTGGATGCATTTGGCCATAAACAATTGACGGGAACGGCACGTTATTTGGCACAAAAGATTTCCAGAGAGGTAGTTGGATGTAAGACAAGAGCAATCGAATTTAACTCCTTGCAGCGCTGCGCTTCTCATATCGTTTCTCGTGTAGATATTACAGAAGCATTCCAAGTAGGTGGAGCAGCAGTAAAAGCTGCTTTTGAGGGCGAAACTGGAAAAATGATTATTTTGAAGCGTGTATCCGATGACCCATATATTTGTGTTACGGATATTTATGATGTACATAAAGTTGCGAATGTCGAAAAGAAGGTACCAAGAGAATGGATTAATGAAGCGGGAGACTATGTAACACCAGAATTTGTAAATTATATTAAGCCATTAATTCAGGCAGAATTAACACCGATTATGGTAGATGGACTTCCAAGACATTTATATTATACGGAGAAACTGTAAAACCAAATGAAAGTTGAAAAATAACTTCCTAGAAGACTCCCCTTTGAAATAGAAAATTTCTAATAAGGGGAGTCTTTGTATTGCTGCCATAGCCTATAAAAAAGAAAATGAGAAAAAATATATATTATGAAAAAAAGAACTGCTTGACATTGGAAAAAATATAATTTATACTAGGAAATGTAAATACTATACCCCTGTGGGGTGTATGGAGGTGGATTATGAAACAAAAGTTTGACGTGACGGGAATGACGTGCAGTGCCTGTAGTGCCCATGTAGAAAAGTCAGTCAGGAAATTGGATGGGGTAGTTGAAGTAAATGTAAATTTGCTCCAAAATTCCATGTCTGTGGAGTATGATGAAAATAAATTGAATGACGATGAGATTATACAGGCTGTTATAGATGGAGGATATGGTGCTTCTGTAAAGGGAAAACAGACGACACAAAAAGCAGAAAAAGATACTGGAACATCTGTCATTCAAGAACAGATTGTATCAATGAAAAAAAGGTTGATTCTTTCCTTCGTCTTTTTGATTCCATTATTTTATATTTCCATGGGTCATATGATGGGAGCACCGCTTCCAGGAATTTTGACAGGTCATGAAAATAGTATGGTTTTTGCCTTGACACAATTATTTTTGACGCTCCCGATTATGTATGTAAATCGTAAGTATTATAAGGTTGGATTTAAGACATTATTTCATGGAGCTCCAAATATGGATTCTTTAATTGCGATTGGTTCCTCGGCGGCAGCGATTTATAGTATTTATTCGATCTTTTGTATGGGATATTATATGGGACACGGACAAATGGATTTGGCACATTCCCATGCAATGGATTTGTACTTTGAATCCGCAGGTATGATATTGACATTAATTACACTCGGGAAATATTTGGAAACTCGTTCAAAAGGAAGAACGTCTGATGCAATTACAAAATTAATGAATTTGGCGCCAAAGACCGCCATTGTTTTAAAAAATGGTATGGAAGTAGAAGTTCCGATTGAACAAGTAGCAGTAGGAGATATTCTTGTGGTACGTCCAGGTCAGAGTATTCCAGTCGATGGTGTTTTGACGGAAGGAAATTCTTCTGTGGATGAAGCTGCGATTACAGGAGAGAGTATCCCTGTAGAAAAATCGGTAGGAGATACGGTAATTAGTGCTACGATTAATAAGTCGGGATTCTTTCAAATGCGTGCGACAAGAGTTGGAGATGATACAACATTGGCTCAGATTGTGCGGTTAGTGGAAGAAGCGGGAAGTTCCAAAGCTCCGATTGCCAAATTGGCAGATAAGGTAAGCGGAATTTTTGTACCAGTTGTTATTACGATTGCAGTTGTATCGGCAGTCATTTGGTTAATTGCTGGATATTCCTTCGCATTTGCATTATCAATTGGAATTGCAGTGCTAGTCATTTCTTGCCCATGTGCATTGGGGTTGGCTACACCAACTGCCATTATGGTTGGTACAGGAAAGGGAGCGGAGAATGGAATTCTAATTAAATCCGCAGAAAGCTTGGAAATTGCACATGAAGTGCATACGGTTGTATTGGATAAGACGGGTACTGTAACAGAGGGAAAGCCAGTTGTAACGGATATTATTGCACAAGAAGGAGTGGACCCATTCTGGTTATTACAGGCTGCTGCATCGATTGAACATGCTTCGGAACATCCATTATCCGATGCAGTAACGGAATACGCAAAAAAGAGTAACTGTAGTTTATTAGAGGTAGAGCAGTTTGAGTCCATAACAGGACGAGGTATTAAAGGAATTGTCAAAGGACATTGGATTTATGCTGGAAATGCGAAGATGATGGAAGAAATGCAAATTCCAGTTCGCAATAAAAAACTGGCAGAACAATTAGCCGAAGATGGCAAAACGGCATTGTTTTTTGCCGAAGATAAAAAAATGCTTGGTATGATTGCAGTGGCAGATGTGATTAAGCAGACAAGTCGCCAGGCGATTGCAGAGATGAAAAAAATGGGATTAGAAGTGGTAATGCTTACTGGAGATAACAAAAAAACAGCACAAGCAATTCAAAAGCAAGTTGGAATTGATCGTGTGATCGCAGAAGTTATGCCACAAGACAAAGAAAGTGAAATCAAAAAAATCCAGCAGCAAGGCAAAAGAGTTGCGATGGTTGGAGATGGAATTAATGATGCTCCAGCATTGGTACGTGCCGATGTGGGAATTGCAATTGGAGCAGGTACCGATGTGGCAATTGATGCAGCGGATATTGTGTTAATGAAGAGTGATTTATTGGATTGTGTATCTGCAATTCAATTAAGTAAAGCCGTAATTCGAAATATAAAAGAAAATCTGTTTTGGGCATTCTTTTATAATGTAATTGGAATTCCAATAGCAGCAGGCGCTCTTTATATTCCGTTTGCATTAAAACTCAATCCAATGATTGGAGCAGCAGCAATGAGCCTTAGCTCTGTGTTTGTAGTGAGTAATGCACTGCGTTTAAAGAGATTTAAACCAAGCTTCCGCAAACATAGTAATCAAGAAGTATCTTGTGCATCTGCGACATCGGCAGCATGCCCATTAAGTCCAACAGAATATCCAGTGAATACTGGTTCTGATAATCAAGTAGAAAAGGAGAAGAATGAAATGAAGAAAACAATGAAAATTGAAGGAATGATGTGTCCACATTGTGTTGCAAGAGTAACGGATGTATTGAATAAACTAGATGGAGTAACCGCACAGGTAAGCTTGGAAGATAAGGCTGCCTATATAACCGTTGAAGATGGAGTGAGTGATGAAACACTTACAAAAGCGGTAACCGATGCAGGTTATACGGTTGTTTCTGTAGAGTAAACGAAAGGAGAGGGGATATCTATGCAGGCGGACAAAAATAAAATAAATCGACTGTTAAAAACAGCGAGAGGTCAAATTGATGGAATATTAAAAATGATTGAGGAAGATCGCTATTGTGTAGATATTTCCAATCAGTTAATGGCAACGCAGGCAATTCTTAAACGTGCCAATCAAGAAATTATCCGTGCTCATATGAAATGCTGCGTCAAAGATGCAATGGAGCAGGGAAATGCGGAAGAGAAAATAGAAGAATTGATTGGTTTGATGGATAAAATTGCAAAGAATTAGAAAAGAAGAGAGAAAAAAACAGTGTATGGAAGAAGGGTTTATTTTTTCCATACACTGTTTTTTACTATCTCATGATAAAATCTTAGCGTTTATTTTCTGCTTTAAGATTAAGAAAGAGATTTCTTCTTTTGTTCTCTTAAAAATTTAATTGCAGAAATACCCGCTTTGGCGCCTTCTCCAACAGCGGTAGATACTTGAAGGATTCCCCCAATACAATCTCCAGCTGCAAAAACACCTGGAAGAGCGGTTGCCATGGAATCATCTACGACGATTTTATCATTTTCTAATAAAAGGCCTAGCTTTTTTGCCAAATCACTTCCGTTTGCAGTACCAAGTGCAACGAACAGACCAGATATTTCGAGTGTAGTGTTATCTTCAAACGCAACTCCCTTTAAAGAAGTATCGCCATTGAGCTGACGAATTGGAGTTGGAATAACATCCATTTCTTTCGGAAAGTCCACTTGCGGTTCCAATCCATTGGTAAGAATTGTTACGTGACTAGCCATTGGAAGTAATTCTTGTGCTTCGTGAAGCGCATATTCTCCATTGCCAAGGACGGCAACGTCCTTGCCACGGTAAAAAAATGCATCACAAACCGCACAGTAGCTAACCCCTTTTCCCTCTAATTCTGGTAGATGAGGAATCTTTACTTTATTTCTAGGAGCTCCTGTAGCAAGAATAATTGCTTTAGAGTCAATGGTTTGATTGCTGGTACTGGTGGAAAAGCTGCCATTCCAGGCAATTCCTACAACTTCTTCTTCTATGAACGTACCACCCAAAGTAATGACTTGGTTACGGCCTCGTTCAAGTAGAGCTTCTCCAGAAATTGGTTCTTCTAAACCGAAGTAATTTTCAATTTTTTCCGCCATTTTTAAAGAACTATGATCGGTTCCTATGACAGTGACAGAAAATCCAGCACGTAAAATATAAAGCGCAGCGGATAAACCAGCAGGACCAGCTCCAATAATAACGGCATCTTTCATTGAAACTCCCCCTTTAGATTATGCACGAATCATGGATTCAATGGAAGATTTTGGAACAACACCAACGGATTGATTTACAACCTGTCCATTTTTCAACACAATAAGTGTAGGAATACTCATGATAGAAAATTGCTCTGCAAGTTCTGGTTGTTCATCTACGTTAACTTTGCAAACCTTTACGGTTGGATTTTCTTCTGCTACCTCATCTACAACAGGAGAAAGCATGCGGCATGGTCCGCACCATGTTGCCCAAAAATCAATTAAAACGGTTTGAGAAGTCTGAACGGCTTCTGATTGAAAGTTTTCTTTTGTTAATGTTATAACTGCCATAATAATCGCTCCTTTTGTTCAATATTTTCCTGAAAATTCAGAGAAAGGGGCTGCTGCACAATATTTTATGCAACAGTCCCTGTCAATCAATGTCTAGGTTCTATTATAATATAATGGAAAAAAATCCGTTTGTAAAGGGTATTTCCTATGTATTTACTGGAAAATGAAATTCATTTTATTGTCGAATTTCTTGCACACTCTTGCTGATTGTATGACTGATTGGTTCCCATTTCACTGGTTTTACAAGTGCTGCAATGGAGATTGGAATATACGTAAATGTATATAGTGGGAAGGTAAAGATATATAAAATTTTCTTCCACATTGGTGCATAAATCCGTTTCCACTGTGTAATTGTAGTAATAATACCAAAGAACAATAGAGAAAGATAAATGCCGTATAAGTTTTCTCCTACTCGAAGTAATGCAGCTTCGGCAATAAATTCTCTGCCGCTATAAATACCAACAACGGCTAAAGTAGTATTCATAATAATAGTAGCAAGTGTAAGCAATGTAGCAGGGGCAATTGTCATTAACATATCATAGCAAATAAAACTACGATCTTTTATACATTTCTTCAATAGTTGTCCGCCGTAATTGGCAGTTACTTGATAGAATCCCTTTGCCCAACGCATTCTCTGCTTCCAAGAAGTCTGGAAAGAAACAGGCTGCTCATCGTATAATACTGCGTTTTCACAGTAACCAATTTTCTCATTGTGAAGTACGCTGTCCATGGAAAACTCAATATCCTCTGTAAGTAAATGATGTTTCCAACCACCATTTCTCTTGATGATATCACTGGAAACGAGGAAACCAGTTCCAGAAATAGTACAGCTTAAATTACAGCGCATTCTAGCACCATTTAAATATTTGGATTCACGTAAGAACCAAAGTGCGTATCCAGCGGAAATCCAATTGGAACCGTAATTTTTGGAGTTACGATAGCTGGTAAGAATACGATAGCCCTGATCAAATGTACGATTCATTTCATATACATAGTTGTTTTCCAATACGTTGTCTGCATCAAAAACCATATAGCCTTCATAAGCTTCTAATCCAATGGTTTCTTCGATTTTGGAAAATGCGTAGTCAAGTGCATAGCCTTTTCCAATGAGCTGATGATTAAAGCGTTCATAAACAGTGGCTCCATAACTTCTCGCAATCTCAGCTGTGTTATCGGTACAGTTATCTGCTACAACAAAAACATCTAATAATTCTTTTGGATATTTCTGATCATTAATGCTTTGCAATAGTTCTCCGATTACTGCACTTTCATTTCGAGCTGAAATTAGGATTGCAAATTTGTGCATCTTTTTTGGTGTATGTTCCAGACTGCGATCCTTTTTAAAGCAACAAATAAATACATAGACAATCTGATAAGCATAACACAGGAAGAAAAGAAGCAAAATAAACAAGTTGAAATTTTTAATAAATGTGAGCATACAATCTCTCCTTCATCTGCGGAACACTACGTTCCTCCCTTTCTAGTATAAACATATATAGTATACTATTAAAAATGTGTTTTTTGTGTGTCTTACGCTTTAAGATTTTCTGAATATAATCTGAAAGTTTTTATAAAAAAGTTTGAGTTATACCGTTAAGAGAAAAATAGGAGTTGCTATTTTCTCTATTTTTTTGAAAAATAAAGATTATACTTATGCAAAACATACAAATAATCCATGGAAAATATGTGAAAAAATACTTCTAAAAATATAAATTTGTAATTATTAAAGAAAACCTATTGACAGATTTGAAAATATCAGACATAATAATTAAGGTTGATTAAGAAATTCAATTCATTTTGGAGACGTATCGAAGAGGCCATAACGAGAACGACTCGAAATCGTTTGATCGGTCAAAAGCCGGTCCGTGGGTTCGAATCCCACCGTCTCCGTTAAAAAGTAAATGTTTACTCAAACTTCCTCTTATGTATTACACCTGCAAGTAAATAGATTGCTTGCAGGTGTTTTCATGTTGTTCTTGACAATAAGAGGAAAGAAAAGGTAGAATATAGGAAAATTTATCTAATAAAGGAGAAGTTTTATGAAAATTAAGGACATTTTGGCGCAAGATAAAGTAACACTATCGTTTGAAGTATTTCCTCCTAAAACCAATCTTAATTATGAATCAGTAGAAAAGGCTACAACGGAAATTGCACAGTTGAAGCCTGATTTTATGAGCGTGACATATGGAGCTGGAGGAGGAACTAGTGAGTTTACGGTTGATATTGCATCGAATCTCTACCATAATTATGGAGTGAATTCATTGGCACATCTAACTTGTGTATCTTCTACAAAAGAACAGGTTCATCGTGTTGTGGAGCGTTTAAAAGAGGAAGGATTGGAGAATATATTAGCATTAAGAGGAGATTTGCCAAAGGATCGGACCGTTTTGGAAAATGCAGAATATCAATATGCCTCAGAGCTTATTTATGATTTAAAACAGTTGGGAGATTTTTGTATTGGAGGAGCTTGTTATCCAGAGGGACATACCGAGTCTGCGAATAAAGAGGAAGATATTCAGCACTTAAAAGAAAAAGTAGAGGCAGGCTGCGAGTTTTTAACAACACAGATGTTTTTTGATAACAATATTTTATATAATTTCTTATACCGAATTCGAGAGAAGGGAATTACAGTTCCAGTTATCGCAGGAATTATGCCTGTAACGAATGGAAAACAGATGAAACGAATTTGTGAACTTTCAGGAACCTATTTGCCAACTCGTTTCAAAGCGATCGTAGATAAGTTTGGAGATACGCCAGATGCGATGAAGCAGGCAGGAATTGCTTATGCGACGGATCAAATTATTGATTTGATTGCAAATGGAATTCGCCATATTCATGTTTATTCGATGAATAAGCCAGAGGTAGCAGCTGGAATTCAGGCAAATCTTTCTGAAATTATTAAATAGAGGATTGAATTCTATGATTTTGATTGATGAAAAAGAGATACTTCGTTATCTTGGATATGGAAGAAAAGAAGCAGATGTACAAGTAATGCAGTCCATACAGTTTGCCATTGAAAAGTTGCAGCAGGCGGCGCAGCCACGGTGGCTGTATCAGATCTTCCCTTTGCAGTTAGAATCTGAAGACCAAATTAATTTTTCTTGTTTTAAAGCATATTCCAAAAACTTGGGCAAAAATCTAAAGGGATGTGAAAGGGTTATTCTTTTTGCTGCTACACTTGGAATTCAGGTGGATTTACTTATTGAACGTTATGTTAAGCTTCAGATTAGTCAGGGTGTAATTATGCAAGCCGCTGCTGCTGCAATGATTGAACAGTTTTGTGATGAATGTCAGGAAGAACTTCGTCAAAAAATGGAGTCGGAAGGATGGTATTTAAGACCAAGATTTAGTCCAGGCTATGGAGATTTTTCTTTAAATCATCAAACGGAGATTATCTCTGTATTACAGTGTCCAAAAAAAATTGGACTGACACTTACAGATAGTTTATTAATGGCGCCTGCCAAATCCGTAACCGCAGTAATTGGGTTAAGCAGAATAAAGCAGCCTTGTCATAGACATGGATGTGAAGTATGTGAAAAAAAAGACTGCGTTTTTCGCAGATAGGAGAGAAAGGAGACTTCCATGACGATAAGAGAAAAGCTTGGAAAGGAACTAGTATTTTTTGATGGAGGGACGGGGACAATTTTACAAGAGCAAGGATTAGGTGCAGGGGAACTGCCAGAAGTCTGGAATATAGAACGTAAAGAAGCCATTGTCTCTTTGCATAAAAATTATTTACTTGCAGGTGCAGATATTTTAAAAACGAATACATTTGGAGCGAATCGTTTAAAATTCCCAGGAAATGAGGGATATTGTCTAAATGAAATCGTAACGGCAGCTATTCAAAACGCAAAACAGGCAGTCGATGAGGTAGGAGGCAAGCAGCGTTATATTGCATTGGATATTGGACCAACAGGAAAACTATTAAAGCCAATGGGAGATCTGGATTTTGAAGATGCTTGTAATTTATTTAAAGAAGTTGTTCAAATTGGCGTTGCCTGTGGAGTGGATTTAGTTCTAATTGAGACGATGAGTGACAGTTACGAGGCGAAGGCAGCAGTTCTGGCAGTAAAAGAAACCTGTAATCTTCCAGTTTTTGTAACGACAATTTATGGAGAAAATGGAAAGCTGCTTACAGGAGGAAACACCGAATCTACGGTGGCATTGTTAGAAGGACTTGGAGTAGATGCACTTGGAATTAACTGTGGATTAGGACCTGTTCAAATGAAGGGAATCTGTGAACAATTACTCCAATACGCTTCCATTCCAGTGATTGTCAATCCAAATGCAGGTTTGCCAAGAAGTGAAAACGGAAAAACGGTATTCGATGTTACACCAGAGCAATTTACGAATACAATGGAAGAAATTGCTAAAATGGGGGCATGGGGGCTTGGTGGATGTTGTGGAACAACGCCAGAACATATCCGAATGTTAGTACAGCGCTGTAGCTCCATTGCTCCAGTTCCAATTGTTCCAAAAGAGCGTACCGTTGTTTCGTCCTATGCACAAGCCGTAGTAATAGGAAAACATCCAGTCATCATTGGAGAACGAATCAATCCAACAGGAAAATCGAAATTTAAACAGGCGCTTCGAGATCATAATTTGGAGTATATTTTAAATGAAGGACTGACACAGCAGGAAAAAGGCGCCCATATTTTAGATGTCAACGTTGGATTACCAGAAATTGATGAAGTTAGTATGATGGAAGAAGTAATCAAAGAACTGCAAAGTATTTTGGATTTGCCACTGCAAATTGATACTTCTAATTTTGAAGCAATGGAACGGGCAATGCGTATTTATAACGGAAAGCCGATGATTAATTCTGTCAATGGAAAACAGGAAGTCATGGATGCCGTCTTTCCACTTGTGAAAAAATACGGGGGTGTAGTTGTTGGACTTGCATTGGATGAAAATGGGATTCCTGAGACTGCGCAGGGGCGAATCGAAGTAGCGGAAAAAATTTATCGCACTGCAAAGAGTTATGGAATTGAGCCAAAGGATATTGTAATTGATGCATTGGCTATGACAATTAGTTCGGACAGCAGTTCGGCGCTTGTAACGCTGGAAACATTGAGACGAATTCGAGACGAATATCATGGAAAGACAATTTTGGGTGTATCCAATATTTCGTTTGGGCTTCCTCAGCGTGAAATTGTAAATGCTACGTTCTATACGATGGCAATGCAAAATGGATTAAACTGTGGAATTATTAATCCAAATTCAGAGGCAATGATGCGCTCCTATTACGCATTTAAAGCGTTGTCCGATTTAGATGAACAATGCGGTGATTATATTGCTCATTATGCCAATTCCGTTTCTGCTGCGCCAGTTCCAGCGAAACAATCCGATCTGACGTTGGCACAGGCAATTGAAAAAGGATTAAAGGAAAGAGCAAGCGAACTGACTGCCGAATTAATTCAAACGAAAGAAGCATTGGATCTTATTAATGAGCAATTAATTCCTGCATTGGATCGAGTAGGGAAAGGATTTGAAAAAGGAACGATATTTCTTCCACAGCTTTTAATGAGTGCGGAAGCGGCAAAAGCAGCATTTGAAGTCATTAAGACAGAAATGGAAAAATCGGGACAAGTCCAGGAAAAGAAGGGAAAAATTATTTTAGCAACAGTAAAAGGCGATATTCATGATATTGGAAAAAATATTGTAAAAGTGTTGCTGGAAAATTATAGTTATGAAGTATACGATCTTGGAAAAGATGTTCCGCCAGAGAAAATTGTAGAAACTGCGATAAAAGAAAATATAAAACTAGTTGGGTTAAGTGCATTAATGACGACTACCGTTGTGAATATGGAAGCCACGATTCAGTTATTAAGAAAAGAAAAACCAGATACAAAGATCGTAGTAGGAGGAGCTGTTTTAACGCCAGAATATGCAAAATCAATTGGAGCGGACTGCTATGCAAAAGATGCAATGGCAACCGTACATTATGCACAGGAAATATTAGGATAAGATTTGCATAGGGCAGGTGGAAATGCAGGCATTTCCATTTGCCGTCCTATGCAAATAAGCGAAGGATTAAGATTGTTCGATTTGTTGATAAAGATAAGCCAATGCTTCTTTAATTCCGCCCATTTCATCAATAATCCCTTCTTGAACCGCCTGTTCTCCAACTAAAATGGAACCAACGTCTCTTGTTAAAGTAGTCGTATCGGTCATGAGCTCTAATACACGTTGTTCTGAAATATTGGAGTGCCGAGTAATAAATCCGACAATTCGATCTTGAATTCGTTTAAAATAATCATAACTCTGTCTTACTCCAATGATCGTTCCATTCATACGAACGGGATGGATCATCATTGTGGCAGTTGGAACGATAAAGGAATGATTCGTACTAACGGCGAGTGGTACACCAATGGAATGACTTCCTCCTAATACAAGAGAAACCGTTGGAATACTGAGGGAAGCAATCATTTCTGCAATGGCAAGACCTGCCTCTACATCCCCTCCAACCGTATTAATCAGCATTAGAAGCCCTTGAATTTTTTTATTGTCTTCAATTGCAGCAAGCTGAGGAAGCACATGTTCATACTTTGTGGATTTTAGATTGCTTGCAAGGCATTCATGCCCCTCTACTTCTCCGATAATGCTTAATAAGTAGATCGTATCGTGATGGGAATTATCTTCCAAAATACATTGCCCATTTTCTCGGATTTGTTCTGCGGTTTTGGTTTGTTTATGCGGCTGATTGGAAGAATCTCCCTGTGTGGAATCCAATGCAGAATTGGCAGAGGAATAAAAATTTTGTGTTTCCTGTGGATGAGTCATAAAATTTTCTTGCAGCATAATTACCTCCTAATATTGGTTTCCAGGTAAGAACTGGAAATACTTTACATAAATTTCTAACTGCTGAGAAAGATATTCGTTACAGTATTTGAGATTTTAGAAAAAATATGTAAGAAAGAAAAGAAAAAATAGAAAAAGGATGGGAAGTATGCTATAATAAAGAATGTTGACAAAATGGTTAGAAGAATAGGAGGGGAAAACTTATGGCAACAGGAAGGAAATCGTCTCAGGCAGCGGTATCCAATGGGAGCAAGTCCAGCAAGAAAAAGGGCACTTCTTCCAATCATACTTCCTCAAATCGTCGTGTAACATCCTCTCGGACTGTTTCCAATACAACGAAGGGTACACAAAAAAGAAAGAACATTTCTCATAAAGTAAAAAAAGAAGAAAAACATAGTTTTCCTTTGAAAAGAGAAATTATTGTGATTGCAGTACTTGCAATTAGTGTTTTAATTCTCATTAGCTGTTTTTCAGATGAAACTTCCCCAATTTGGTGGCTTCATTTTGCCGTTTTTTTTATTTTTGGAAAGATTGGATATTTCGTTCCAGCACTTTTATTTTTTACAGTCTGTTTTATTTTGTCTAATCAAGGAGATGATAGACTGCGCAGGAAATTATTTGGAGGAGTGCTTTGCCTCATTGCTTTGTTGGGAATTTTCCAATTGATTTTTACGACGCAAGCAAGTAATGGAGGCGGAGTGCTGGGGCTGTTGATTGTAGATGTGTTTGGACCATGGCTTGGAGATATCGGAACCTATGTTGTTATGGCGGCATTTGCAGCGATTGGAACGGTAATTATTACAGAACGTTCACTGATGCACTTGATTAAGCAAAGATCTCAAAAAGCATATTCTACGGTTAAGACAAATGTAACAACCTATCAGGAAAAACGTGGAGAAAAAAAGACAATCCGAAATCAAGTAAAAAAAATAAATGCAGAATTGGATCCTTCTGCGGACATTTCATCTGGCAGTTCCATTGAAGATATCCCAATTAGAGGAATTGCGGATATTTCATTAAAAGAACAGGAACCAGAAATACGACCCGTGTTAAAGGATAATAAGCAAAAAGAAATATCCATTGATATTCCATGGAAGGTGAACCAACACTTTACAAATGAAGAAGAGACGGGGCCAGAGTTTCCGCTTCGTCGTCAGGTGGCAAAAGATCCTTATATGGAAGAGAAAAATGAAAAAAAACCACGGGCAATTCGCAAGAAACCATCGTTTACTGTAGAGGGAAGTGATCCAAATGCTCAGATGAAAACCGTGAAAACTTCTTCTGGAAAAGTCATTACCGTACCGCTGGAGCATGTTCCAGCGACTCAAAAGGTTTCAGAAAAAGAGAGTAAACCAGTGGAAAAAAGAGAAGCTTCTAAGCAAGAAACAAAGTTCGATGCAGCTCAAAAAGAATATAAGTTTCCTCCGCTTTCGCTGCTTCGTACTGCGAGAGGAGGGATTGGACAAAAAAATAAAGAGCAAGAGGTTCGCAGTACGGCAATGAAATTACAGCAAACACTGCAAAACTTTGGTGTAGGAGTGACGGTTACGAATATTAGTTGTGGACCGGCGGTTACTCGGTATGAATTGCATCCAGAGCAGGGCGTGAAAGTAAGTAAGATTGTTTCTTTGACGGATGATATTAAGCTAAATTTAGCAGCCGCCGATATTCGTATTGAAGCGCCGATTCCAGGTAAAGCAGCGATTGGAATTGAAGTTCCCAATAAGGAAAATCAAGAAGTCATGCTTCGGGAACTTTTGGAAAGTCAGGAATTTTTAACCCATCCTTCGAAGATTGCGTTTGCAGTGGGGAAAAATATTGCGGGAAATCCAATTGTATCCGATATTGCACAAATGCCGCATCTTTTAATTGCAGGTGCGACTGGATCAGGAAAATCGGTTTGTATTAATACATTGATCATGAGTATTTTGTACAAAGCAAAACCATCCGAAGTAAAATTAATTATGGTCGATCCAAAAGTGGTGGAACTAAGTGTCTACAATGGAATTCCTCATTTGATGATTCCAGTTGTCACCGATCCTAAAAAAGCAGCAGGAGCATTGAATTGGGCAGTGACGGAGATGACTGAGCGCTACCATAAGTTTGCAGAATACAATGTGAGAGACCGAAGAGGATATAATGCAGCAATTGATCGTATGCCAACGATGGAAGGAGTAGAAAAGCCGAAAAAACTGCCTCAGATTGTAATTATTGTCGATGAGCTGGCAGATTTAATGATGGTTGCACCTGGAGAAGTGGAAGATGCCATTTGTCGTTTGGCTCAAATGGCACGTGCGGCAGGAATTCATCTTGTAATTGCCACACAGCGTCCATCCGTTAATGTAGTAACAGGATTGATCAAGGCCAATGTACCATCTCGAATTGCTTTTTCTGTCTCTTCAGGAGTGGATTCTCGAACAATTATTGATATGAATGGAGCAGAGAAACTATTAGGAAGAGGGGATATGTTATTCTATCCATCTGGGTATCAAAAACCAGAACGAGTGCAAGGTGCATTTGTTTCAGATGCAGAAGTATCCAAAGTAGTACAATTTTTATCGGAACAGACGGATGTGGATGGCGCAGAAAAAGATAAGGGATTAGATATTACAATCAATCAAGCGGTACCGTCTGTGGATAAATCCGCAGAACGAGATGAATATTTTGAGGCAGCAGGCAGATTTTTGATTGAAAAAGATCGGGCCTCGATTGGAATGTTACAGAGAATGTTCAAGATAGGATTTAACCGTGCGGCAAGAATTGTAGAACAATTGGCACAGGCAGGGGTAGTTGGAAAAGAGGAAGGGACAAAGCCTCGTAAAATTTTAATGACGATGCAGGAATTTGAAGAAATGCTTCAAAAAAAACAATAAAGAAAAAGGATTTATGAAATTAGGAGGTAAGAAAAGATGAAAACAGATATTCAAATTGCACAAGAAGCCAAAATGGAGCATATTCGTAAGGTAGCAGAGAGATTTGGGCTGACAGAAGAAGATCTGGAGTTTTATGGAAAATATAAAGCTAAAATTTCCGATCAGGTTTGGGAGAGAGTAAAAAATAATCCAGATGGAAAACTTGTTTTAGTAACTGCGATTAATCCAACTCCAGCGGGAGAAGGAAAGACGACGATTAGCATTGGGCTGGCACAGGCATTGAATCAGATGGGAAAAAAGACCTGGCTGGCACTTCGTGAGCCTTCTCTTGGACCATGTTTTGGAATTAAAGGAGGAGCAGCAGGAGGCGGATACGCTCAAGTCGTTCCTATGGAAGACTTGAACCTGCATTTTACTGGAGATTTTCATGCCATCACTTCAGCCAATAACTTATTAGCAGCAATGCTCGATAATCATATCCAACAGGGCAATGAACTTCGGATTGATACAAGACAGGTCACCTGGAAACGCTGCCTGGATATGAACGATCGTGTTTTGCGTAATGTGGTTGTTGGACTCGGTGCAAAAGCGGATGGCTATGTAAGGGAAGACCATTTCGTCATTACGGTTGCTTCTGAAATTATGGCAATTCTCTGTCTTTGCAATGATATGAAAGATTTAAAAGAGCGATTAGGACGAATTATTGTTGCATATAATGTGGATGGAGAACCAGTTACTGCAAAGGATTTAAAAGCAGTTGGAGCAATGGCAGCATTGCTAAAAGATGCAATACAGCCAAATATGATACAGACGTTGGAACATACCCCTGCATTGGTACATGGAGGACCATTTGCCAATATCGCACATGGCTGTAATAGTGTACGTGCAACAAAGACTGCATTGAAACTGGGAGAGATTGCGGTTACGGAAGCTGGGTTTGGAGCCGATCTTGGAGCGGAGAAGTTTATGGATATCAAGTGTCGGATGGCAGGATTAAAACCAGATGCAGTTGTATTAGTTGCTACTGTAAAGGCATTGAAATACAATGGTGGAGTTCCAAAAAATGAACTTGGAACCGAAAATCTCGAAGCACTGAAAAAAGGAATCGTAAATCTGGAGAAACATATTGAAAATATTCAAAAGTTTGGCGTTCCAGTTGTAGTAACATTAAATTCCTTCTTAACCGATACAGAAGCAGAATATGAATTAATTAAAAACTTCTGTGAAGAGCGTGGATGCGAATTTGCACTTTCTAAAGTATGGGAAAAAGGCGGTGAAGGCGGTCTGGAATTGGCAGAGAAAGTAATCCAGACATTGGAGACGAAGGAAAGTAACTATCATCCAATTTATGAATTAGATCAGCCGCTGAAAACGAAGATAGAAACAATTGCAAAAGAAATCTATGGTGCGGACGGAGTAAGTTATGCTCCAGCGGCTTCTCGGGCATTGAAACGTTTGGAAGATCTGGGATTTGGAAACTTACCGATCTGTATGGCAAAAAATCAGTATTCCTTGTCAGATGATCAGACGAAGCTAGGACGCCCAACTGGATTTACAGTAAATATCAGAGATGTTTATGTAAGTGCAGGAGCAGGATTTGTCGTAGTGCTTACTGGTAATATTATGACGATGCCAGGATTGCCAAAAACCCCAGCTGCATTTAATATTGATGTAACCGAAGACGGTGTAATTACTGGACTGTTTTAATTTCTTTTTAGTTTATTGAGCCGATGGGTAAGAAAATGAATTGGCGAATCAGGAGGATTTTATGACCCTTAAAGAATTGCTTTGTGGCATTTCTTACGTGGTGATAAAAGGAAATGATGAGATACCAATTAGTGATATTGTATACGACTCAAGAAAAACGGTAGAAAATTGTGCATTTGTATGTATTTCTGGTACGATTACCGATGGACACCGTTTCTTGAGAGAAGCGGAACAAAAGGGAGTCTCTGCAATTGTGATGGAACATCTTCCGATTCAATTGACAGAAATCCATTTAAACCATATGACCATTGTATTAACAGAGGATAGCAAAAAAGCGCTTGCCTGTATGTCCGCAAACTATTTTGCTCATCCAGACCGAGAGATGATGGTAATTGGAATTACAGGCACAAAGGGAAAAACTACAACTGCACATATGATAAAAGCAATTTTGGAGGCGGATGGCAGAAAAACTGGAATGATTGGAACGATGGGAAGCTATATTGGTTCCCAAAAAATTCCTCTGCTTCATACAACGCCTCCTTCTTATGAAGTATATCGACTGCTGCGTCAAATGGCAGAAGAAGGCTGTAAGTATGTCGTAATGGAAGTTTCTTCTCAGGGATTAAAACTGTCTCGTGTATGGGGAATTCAGTTTGCAGCTGGAATTTTCACGAATATTTCTACCGATCATATTGGAGTAGGAGAACATCGAAACTTTGAAGAATACTTATATTGGAAAAGCCGCCTATTCTGTCAATGTGAGGTTGGAATTATAAATCAAGATGAAACATTTCATGAAAAAATGGAAGAGGGTCATTTCATTCCATTTCTTCATTTTGGAATGGAATCCAATGCAGATTTTTATTTTGATACAATAAAACAGGAAAAAAGAAATGGATTTTTAGGACTTTCTTGTAACTTAAAAGGAAGGGTTTCGTTTTCTTGTGAAATTGGAATGCCTGGACGATTTAATGCCTATAATGCATTGGCTGCCATTGCAGCTGCCATTTATTTTGGTTGTAGTCAGTCCGCAATTTGCGATGCTCTTTTCAATATTCGTGTAAAAGGGCGGACGGAATTAATTCCAGTAAACGGGGACTATCATTTGATGATTGATTATGCCCATAACGCAGTAAGCTTGGAGAGTTTATTAAAAATGCTGCGCAGCTATGAGCCAGGAAGAATTGTATGTTTGTTTGGGTGTGGAGGAAACCGTTCCCGTTATCGGCGTTATGCAATGGGAAAAATCAGTGGTCAGTATGCCGATTTTTCCATTTTGACAGAAGATAATTCCAGAGAAGAACCTCTGATGGAAATTATAAAAGATATTATTGAAGGAATGCATCAGACGAACGGAGAATATATTGTAATTCCGTCCAGAGAGGATGCAATCTATTACAGTATCAAATATGCCCTACCAGGTGATATGATTGTTTTAGCTGGGAAAGGGCATGAAGACTATATGGAGCAAAATGGACATCGCATTCATTTTTCCGAACATGAGATAGTCCAGAAAATTCTAAAGCGAATAGCAAATGAGCCAGAAAGGAATCAATAAAAAATGTTAAATATTACGGTAAATGATATTGTAAAAGCAGTAAATGGAACGCTGCTGTGCGGAGATGGAACACAGATTATTGAACATATTAGTATTGACTCTAGAAGCAGCCAGGGAAACGATATTTTTGTTCCAATTATTGGTGAAAAAGTGGATGCGCATCGATTTATTTCTCAGGCGCTGGAAATTGGTTGTGCTGCAACGTTAACAAGCGAGCATGAGCAGATGACGGGACAAAAAGCTTGGATACGAGTAGAGGATACGATTGATGCATTGCATGAAATTGGACGTTTATGCCGAAGTAGAATCCAAATTCCTGCGGTTGGTGTGACGGGAAGCGTTGGAAAGACGACAACAAGAGAAATGATTGCCACCGCACTTTCTGCACAGAAAAAAGTATTCAAAACGAGTAAAAACTATAATAGTTCCGTTGGACTTCCAATTACACTTTCTGAAATGACAAATGAAGATGACATTGCAGTATTGGAGCTGGGAATGAATGTACCTGGAGAACTTGGAACGATTTCCGATCTGGCAAGTTTGGATATGGCAGTGCTGACCAATATTGGAGTGGCACATATTGAATATTTTGGAAGTCAGGATGAAATCTGTAAAGAAAAATATACGATTACAAAGGGATTTCATGGAAAAGGATTATTGTTTATTAACGGAGACGATCCACTGCTTGTGAAATATAAAGATTTGACAGGATATCCTTATATACTTTACGGAACAGGGAAAGATTGTGAATATCGTGCGGAAAATATCCGAACAGTGGCAGGCAAATACCAGTTTGATTTTGTACATAAAGATCAAACGGTTTGCGTGACTCTGTCGGTACTTGGACATCACAATGTATTGAATGCGACGGCTGCACTTGCAGTAGCGGATCAAGTCGGTGTAGATGTCAAAGTGGCAGCAAAAGCATTGGAATCGTTTACTGGATTCCAGAATCGTCTTCAGCGTTACGAGATTCATGGATATACGGTAATTGATGATACGTATAATGCAAGTCCTGCGTCGATGAAGGCAGGGCTGGAAGTGCTTGCCAATTATTCTGCATCGGGAAGGAAAATTGCCGTGCTGGGAGATATGTTTGAATTGGGAGAAAATGCGCCGCAATATCATTATGAAGTTGGGGCATTTGCAGCAAAACTGCCGTTGGATCAGATGCTGTTAGTTGGAACCAATGCAGCGTTTATTGGGAAAGCAATGAAGGAAGCAAATGCAGCATGTGAAGTGTTAGTAATGGAACAAAAAGAAGATGCCGCAGCCTATTTGGGCGATCATGTACAAAAGGGGGATGTGGTATATATAAAAGCATCCAACGGAATGAAACTAAAGGAAATTACAACTTATTTACAGTCAAAGGGGAAATAGTATTGTATGCAAATGTGATTGTGGATATTACACAGGAACAATTGGATCGAGTTTTTCAATACCTGATTCCCGCTTCCATGCATGTGGAGGCAGGGAGTCAGGTTTTAGTACCATTTGGAAGAGGAAATAGAAAAATTAGAGGATATGTGATCGAATGTACCGATCAGGCAGAATGGGATCCTGCAAAAATAAAAGAAATTTTAGAAGTTTATCCATTTCAAAAAACAGTGGAAACGCAGATGATTCAACTGGCAGCATGGATGAAACGCTGTTATGGCTCTACGATGATTCAGGCATTGAAAACAGTGCTGCCAATGCAAAAGGCAGTCAAGCCAATCGAGAAAAAATATTATGTGTTAAAACAAAAAGAAGAGGCGATCCTTGCTTTAGAAGAGGCGAAACGAAAAAAATGGAAGGCTCGCATTCGATTATTAGAAGCGTTATTGGAGTCCGAATTTCTGCCAGCCGATTTGGCGTTGGAACGGCTTCATGTTACGTCCGTCGTGGCAAAGCCATTGGAAGCAAAAGGAATTCTCTCCATTGTGACAGAAACTGCTTATCGGAATCCGCTTCATTCGATTTCATTGGAACAGAAAAAAGTACAATTAAATGAAGCACAGAGTCAAATCGTGTCTTCGATTTGTCGTGCATTTGACCAGGGAGAAAGAAAGCCATCCTATATTCACGGAATTACTGGAAGTGGAAAGACGGAAGTGTATATGGAAATTATTGCACATGTACTAAATCAAAATCGTCAGGTCATTGTGCTGATTCCAGAAATTGCGCTCACGTATCAGACCGTTATGCGGTTTTATCAACGGTTTGGCAATCAGATTTCCATTTTAAATTCAAGGCTTTCTCCAGGAGAACGATTTGATCAAATGGAACGGGCAAGAAACGGAGAAATTCAAGTTATGATTGGTCCTCGCTCTGCATTGTTTACTCCATTTGCAAGACTTGGATTGATTGTAATCGATGAAGAACATGAGGCAGCTTATAAAAGCGAATATTCTCCAAAGTATCATGCCAGGGAAACAGCAATTGAGCGAGCTCGTCTTTGTGACGGAATGGTTGTTATGGGGTCTGCAACTCCATCAGTAGAAGCTTATTATAAAGCGAAAACTGGTAAGTATCGTCTTTATCAGTTGAGAAAACGAGCAATAGAGAAAAGCCAGTTGGCAGACGTATCAATTGTCGATTTAAGGGAAGAATTAAAACAGGGAAACCGCTCAATTTTCAGCAGACAATTAAAAGAGATGATGGAAGAACGTTTGGAAAGAAAAGAACAAATCCTCTTGTTTTTAAATCGGAGGGGATATTCAGGATTTGTTTCTTGTCGTTCTTGTGGAAAGTCCATTGGATGCCCGCATTGTGATGTATCGTTGACTTCTCATAGAGATGGAAGTTTAGTTTGCCATTACTGTGGATATTCCATTCCAATGCCCGAGAGATGTCCGTTTTGTGGTTCTCCCTATATTGCAGGGTTTGGACTTGGAACGCAAAAAGTAGAAGCACTGACGGCGCAGGAATTTCCAAATGCCAAAATTTTACGTATGGATTTGGATACTACTTCCAAAAAAAATGGACATCAGGAAATTTTGGAACAATTTTCCAATGGAGAAGCGGATATTTTAATTGGAACGCAAATGATTGTAAAAGGGCATGATTTTCCAAATGTAACATTAGTTGGGGTGTTAGCTGCCGATTTATCCCTTTATTCTGGAGATTATCGGAGTGCGGAACGAACCTTTCAACTATTAACACAGGCGGCAGGACGGGCAGGACGGGCAGAAAAACCAGGAAATGTCATTATTCAAACCTATAGTCCAACCCATTACAGCATTTTGGCTGCGAAAAACCAGAATTATGAGCAGTTTTATGAACAAGAAATAACTTATCGGACAATGCTTCAATATCCGCCAAAGGGCTATATGATGGAATTATTAATTACTTCTGACAATGAAATAGAAGCAGAAAATACAATTCATGGCTATGCGGCATTGATTCAAAACGAATATAATGGTACAATAAAGGTAATCGGTCCTACCAATGCTCTCATTGGAAAAATCAAAGATACGTATCGGAAAGTACTGTATCTGAAAGCGTTAAAGGAAACTGTATTGATCGAAGCAAAAGATAGGATCGAACAACATTATCATCGAAGTTTTCCAAACGGCAGGCTTCGGATTCAGTTTGACTTCTATCAATAAAATAATTGGAGGATACTATGGGAATTAGAAATTTAAGAACAATGGGCGATGAATGCCTAAGAAAGAAATGTAAGGAAATAAAAAGCATTAGTCCAAGAATTCGAATTTTGGCAGAGGATATGTTGGATACGATGTATGCAGCGAATGGAGTTGGACTGGCAGCACCGCAGGTTGGTATACTAAAACGAATGGTTGTCATTGACGTAGATGGAGAACATCCATATATATTGATTAATCCAGAAATTTTAGAGACGAGCGGAGAACAGACCGGATATGAAGGATGTTTAAGCGTTCCAGGAAAAAGTGGAATTGTGACACGTCCAAATTATGCGAAAGTTCGTGCCACTGGTTTGGATGGAAAAGAGTTTATTTTAGAAGGAGAAGAATTGTTAGCCAGAGCAATTTGTCATGAATGCGATCATTTGGATGGTATTATTTATGTAGATAAAGTAGAGGGTGATCTCATTGATAACGAAGAACTGGAAAGAATGGAACTGGAACAAGAATAGAAAAAGAGGAGAAAAATATGCGTATTATTTATATGGGAACTCCAGATTTTGCTGTTCCAACTTTGGAGGCGTTAATTCAAAGCAAGCATGAAGTTATTGCAGTTATTACACAGCCGGATAAGCCAAAGGGCAGAGGAAAGGCAATGCAGTTTCCTCCAGTAAAGGAAAAGGCACTGGAATATGGAATTCCAGTTTATCAGCCAGTCAAAGTAAGAGAACCTTCCTTTATTGAACAGATGAAAGGATGGGAACCAGATGCGATTATAGTCGCAGCGTTTGGACAGATTCTTCCAAAGACGGTATTGGATTTGCCACGCTATGGATGTATCAATGTACATGCATCACTGCTTCCAAAATATCGTGGAGCAGCTCCGATTCAGTGGGTAATTATAAATGGAGAAAAAGAAACTGGAATTACAACTATGTTTATGGATATAGGATTGGATACAGGAGATATGTTAAAGAAGGCAGTTGTTCCAATTGAAGAAAAAGAAACGGGGGAAAGTCTTCATGATAAGCTGGCAGCATTGGGCGGCCCATTGATTTTAAAGACATTGGAAGAGTTAGAAAATGGAACGGCAGTGCGAACAAAACAGGATGATACACAGAGCTGTTATGCGAAAATGCTGACTAAATCACTCGGAGATATTGATTGGAGTCAGTCGGCAGTACAAATTGAACGGCTTATCCGTGGACTGAATGCATGGCCAAGTGCCTATACAAAATGGGAAGATAAAACATTAAAAATATGGGCGGCCGATGTGATCGACGGCAATAGAGAAGGAGCAGCAGCTGGTGAAGTTGTAGAACGACAGAAGAAAGCATTAATTGTTCAGACAGGAGAGGGACGACTTTCTCTAAAGGAAGTGCAGCTTCAAGGAAAGAAGCGGATGGAAATTGATGTATTTTTAAGAGGGTATCCGATCATGGAGGGGACAGTTTTTCATCAAGCAGAAGAAATGAGTAAGGAACCAAAATAGAAAGGATTGGTGTAATCTATGATAAATGCTTATATGTATTCTCCCTTTATGATGTATTGGGATTGGACTTATATTTTTGTTATTATTGCTGCTGTAATTTCTGCTGTTGCGTCGATGAAAGTAAATACAACATTTTCTCGTTATTCTGGCGTGCGTGCGATAAGCGGAATGACTGGAGCAGAGGCGGCGCAGCGTATTTTACGTTCGCAGGGAATTATGGATGTGCAAGTTCGTCATGTATCTGGAAATTTAACGGATCACTACGATCCACGTTCTAAAATATTAAATTTATCGGATAGTGTTTATGGATCCACGTCAGTAGCAGCAATCGGCGTGGCCGCACATGAATGTGGTCATGCAGTGCAGCACCAAGTGGGATATGCACCGTTGAATATTCGTTCTACATTGGTACCAATTGCCAACTTTGGACAAACGATTAGCTGGCCATTGATTTTAATTGGCTTTTTGCTCAATGGAAGTGTAAGCCAAATGTTTTTATATGCGGGTGTGATTTTATTTTCCGCAGCGGTATTGTTTCAGCTTGTTACACTTCCCGTTGAGTTTAATGCATCGAGCAGAGCACTTCGTCTGCTTCAAGATAATGGAATTTTGGCATCGGATGAAATTGGAAAAACAAGAAAGGTATTATCCGCAGCTGCGCTGACCTATGTAGCTGGTGCAATCGGAGCAATTTTACAACTGTTACGTCTGCTGATTCTAATAGGAGGAAGAAGACGGGATGATTAATGGACGAGAAATAGTTCTGGATATTTTGCTCGAAGTTTTAGAAAAACGGGCATTTAGCCATATCGTAATAAGGCAGGCATTGGAAAAATACGGATATTTGAGTAAACAAGAACGAGCATTTTTTTCCCGTTTGGCACAGGGCTCTGTGGAACGAAAAATAGAATTGGATGCTCGAATTAATCAAGTATCTTCGGTTAATGTTATGAAAATGAAGCCAGTCATTCGCAATATTTTGCGGATGACGGCGTACCAATTAGAATATATGAATCAGATTCCTGATCGTGCCGCCTGTGATGAAGCAGTACGGCTTGCAGTAAAACGTGGATTTGGAGGATTAAAAGGATTTGTAAACGGAGTATGCCGTGGAATGATTCGTAATCGTGCGGCATTTGAGAAAATAAAACACGAGAATCTTTCCATTCAGTACTCCATGCCAGAATGGCTTATTGAGGAATGGATGAAATGGCTTCCAAAAGAAACCGTTGTGCAGATGCTGGAAGGATTCTATAAAGAACGGCCGATTTCGATACGCTGTAATACAAGCAAACAGGGAAAAGAACAGATTATTGCATCATTGGAACAGGATGGAGCAGAAGTAACCCAGGCTCCTTATGTAAAGGACGCACTTCTCTTGCACCATTATGATCGGCTGGATTATCTGGAAGCATTTCGGAATGGCTGGATTCAAGTGCAGGATGTCAGCTCCATGTTGGTTGGATTGGCAGCGTCTCCAAAAGAGGGCGATTATTGCATGGATGTATGTGCTGCTCCAGGAGGAAAGACGATCCATCTGGCAGATCAGATGAACGGTACAGGTATGGTGGACTGTCGTGATATCAGTATCGAGAAGATCATGAAAATTCAAGAAAATCAGCTGCGCTGTGGATTTTCCAATATTGTACCGATCGTTGCAGATGCAACCAAACTGGATCTTAATTCTATCGAAAAGGCAGATGTCCTAATTGCCGATTTGCCTTGCTCTGGCCTTGGAATTCTCGGAAAGAAAGCGGATATTAAATATCAGATGACTCCAAAACAGATGGAAGAGCTGGCGAAGCTGCAAAGACAGATTCTTTCCGTTGTACAACAGTATGTCAAATTAGATGGAACGTTGATTTATAGTACCTGTACGATTAATCCAAAAGAAAACATTGAAAATGTTCGCTGGTTTTTAGAACATTATCCTTATGAATTGGTTTGTTTAGAAGACTGTTTTCCTCCAGAACTGTATAGTGAAACGACAAAAGAAGGATGGATTCAGCTATTGCCAGGAGTACATGATTGCGATGGATTTTTTATAGCAAAGATGAAGAAAGTAGGGAAATCATAAATGGAGCAGAAAATAGATATAAAATCTATGTCATTGCAGCAGCTGACAGATCAGCTGCTCCAGATGGGAGAAAAGAAATTTCGAGCAGCTCAAATCTATAGTTGGATACATCAAAAATTAGTAACCGATTTTGACGAGATGACCAATCTTTCCAAAAGCACACGTGCAATGCTGAAAGAACGGTTTGAGCTGGTTTGTTTAAATCAAGTAGCCTGTAAGATTTCTTCTATGGATGGAACGAGAAAATATTTATTTGGACTATCCGATGGACATGTCATTGAATCGGTACTGATGCGGTATCACCATGGAAATTCCGTCTGCATTTCTTCACAAGTGGGATGCCGAATGGGATGTCGCTTCTGTGCATCGACACTGGACGGTTTATCCAGAAACCTTAGACCATCGGAAATGCTGGATCAGATTTATCGAATTCAGCAAGATATTGGAGAACGAGTTTCCAATGTTGTTGTGATGGGATCGGGAGAACCTTTGGATAATTATGAAAACTTGATTACATTTCTTCATTTGCTGACCGATGGCAATGGGCTTGGAATTAGTCAGAGAAATATAACAGTTTCTACTTGTGGACTGGTACCAGAAATGTACCGATTGGCAGATGAAAATTTACAGATTACGCTTGCACTGTCACTTCATGCATCCAATAACGAAGTGAGAAAAACGTTAATGCCCATTGCAAACCGTTATGCACTTCCAGAAGTATTACATGCATGTGACAACTATTTTGAAAAAACAGGACGCAGAATTACATTTGAATATAGTTTGGTAAAGGGAGTAAATGACGGACAAAAACAGGCGGATGAATTGGCGGAATTAATTGGAAATCGAAACTGTCATATTAATTTGATTCCAGTCAATCCAATTAAAGAACGTGATTTCGTACAGACGGACGCAAAAAATGTAAATAATTTTAAAAAATTACTTGAAAAAAAACGAATAAATGTTACTATAAGAAGGGAAATGGGTCGAGATATTGACGGAGCATGTGGGCAGCTTCGTAAACGTTATATGGATCAGTTAAAGGAGGAAAATAGGGATGGAGGCATATGCACAGACGGACGTAGGAAGAATGCGACCGATTAATCAGGATTATATATTTTATTCCATTATGCCCGTAGGGAATCTTCAAAATCTATTCGTAGTGGCAGATGGAATGGGGGGACACAACGCAGGTGAATATGCATCGTGGTATACCGTGGAGACATTGGTACAACTGATCCGTGAATCAAAAGAACAAAATCTTTATGAAATACTTGCTCAATCGATTCAGGAAGTAAATCAACGACTAATCCGAAAGTCATATGAAGAAGATCGACTGAGAGGAATGGGTACAACATTGACATTAGCTACAGTGGTAGACAAAACTTTGTATGTAGTAAATATTGGAGATAGCAGAACTTATTTAATTAATGAACAAGAGATTCGTCAAATCTCACAGGATCATTCACTTGTGGAAGAGATGGTGAGAGAGGGAATCTTTGAACGTGGTTCAGAACAGTATCAATTAAAGAAGAACATTATTACAAAAGCAATTGGTGTAGAGCTTGCATTAAGACCTGACTTTTTTGAAGTCGAGTTAAAAGAAAACGAACATTTGCTGCTCTGTTCGGATGGTCTCACAAATATGGTAGAAGACTCTGAAATTTGGAAGATTGTGGAACAGCCCATTTATATTGAGGAACGAGTACATCAATTGATTGAAATGGCAAATACAAATGGTGGTAAGGATAATATTGCAATTGTTCTTGCAGACCTGGATTAAGGAGTGGCGAATATGTTGCGTATAGGAATGTTTCTGGCAGATAGATATGAAATTGTAGAAATGCTTGGTGCGGGTGGAATGGCAGAAGTTTACCGTGCCAAATGTCATAAATTGAATCGTTTTGTAGCATTAAAGGTATTAAAACCAGAATTTGCTGCGGATAAAGTCTTTGTAACAAAATTTCGGATGGAGGCTCGTTCCGTAGCCTGTCTAACACATAACAATATTGTTGGAGTATATGATGTAGGGGAAGACAAAGGAATTCATTTCATTGTAATGGAGTTTGTAGACGGAATTACATTGAAAGATTATATATCTAGAAAAGGTAAGCTGACGACAAAAGAAACGATTGGTATCTCGCTTCAGGTTGCACAGGGATTGGCAGCAGCTCATGCAAATCATATTATACATAGAGATATAAAACCGCAAAATATTATGATTTCCAGAGAAGGAAAGGTAAAAGTGACGGATTTTGGAATTGCACGTGCAATTACCGATGAGACAACGAATATGTATACCGCAATGGGATCGGTTCATTATATTTCTCCAGAGCAGGCACGGGGCGGTTATTGTGATGAACGAAGTGACATTTATTCTCTTGGTATTACTATGTATGAAATGGTGACAGGAAGGGTACCATTTGAAGGAGACAATACCGTTTCTGTGGCAGTAGCCCATATTAATGATGCATTGATACCGCCAAGTTATTATAATCCATCCATACCAGTGGCTCTGGAACAGATTATTTTTAAATGTACTCAGAAAAAACCTGAGAGAAGGTATTTAACTTGTTCTGAATTAATTGGAGATTTAAGAAAAGCAATCTCCATGCCAGAAAGAAACTTTGTAGAAAGCGTACCAGAATCCTACAAAGGCGATACAATTATGATTACCGATGGAGATGTTAATCGCATTCGTCGTAACACAGATCAAGTGGCAGAACAAGAAGAAAATCCATATAGTGAGCAAGAAGCAGAGACCTATATGGAAGATTCTATGGAAGAAGATAGAAAGTATGCAATAAAAAGAGAATCAGAAGATGAAAATGAAATTGAGCATACGCTATTTGATAAGGTGATTTTTTGGGTAGGTATTACATTTGCAGTAATTTTACTAATCTTATTGATTTATATTGTTGGTACACTTGCAGGATGGTTTGGCAATATGACAATTATTTCTAATTCATCTACTGAAACAAACCAAGAACAATCATTAAATCAGAAACAAACAGTAATGCCAAATGTACTTGGAAAAACAAAAGAAGAAGCAGAAGAACTGTTAAAAGAAAATGGATTGGAATGTTCTATCCAAGGACAAAGAGAATATTCAGAAGAATATCCAGAAGATACAATATGCAAACAAGAATTTAAAGAGGGAACCGTTATTAATAAAAATACACGAGTGAAACTTGTAGTAAGTCTTGGAAATAAAAAGTATTCCATTAGTAATAGGCTAATTGGAATGACAAAACAAGAATTAGAAGAAGAATTAGAAGAATATGAAATAGACATTGATTATGAATATGAAGAAGATTCAGATGCAGAACCAGGTACAGTAGTTCGTTTGGATCCAAGTTCAGGAGAGTTAAAGTCAGGAGATAAACTGAAAGTCTATCTTGTAAAGGAGCCAGATGAAGTGACAGTTCCAGATGTAACTGGAAAGACAAAAGAAAAAGCAGAAGAGGCGTTAGAACGAGTAGGATTAAAGTTAGGAGCTGTAACAGAAGAATACAGTAATACCGTAGATAATGGATTGGTTTGCGATCAAAGTCCGAACGCCAATACGAAAACAGAAGAAGGTACGGAAGTAGATATTGTAATCAGTAAGGGAGCAAATACAACGGCACAGGAAATCACAGTGCCAAGAGTAATTTTCTTAACACAAGAAGAAGCAGTGCGCAGATTGAAAGAGCTGGGGCTTAAAGTTGTGGTAGAAGAAAAGGCAGATCGTTGGGTACAAAAGGGATATGTAATCGATCAGGATCCGGCAGAAGGAGCTACGTTAAGAGAGGGAAGTACCATTACAATTGAAGTAAGCAGCGGCAGTGCTGGGGTAGAGACTTCAACGGAACCATCCGCATCGGAGAGTATAACATCTTCCGAAGTACCAACCCCATCCTCTTCTGAAACTCCATCTTCCTCCTCTGTATCGCCTGAAAGTATGATTCTTACCAATGACTTTTATTCTATGAATCAGGCTCAAATTACAGCAAAATTACAGGAAATAGGAGTTGGAGGCGTGATTCAAATGCAGTTTTATAATACCGTTCCTGCTGGGCAGGTAGCTTGTATTTACCGAGGAAATGAAGAATTAAGACCAGGAGCAGTATTTACTCGTGGTGAGACGGTACGTGTGATTATTAGCGGAGGTCCAGAACCAGCGAATTGGGATGATGTAAAAGAATCTACAACGGCAATCGTACCAGCTCCTGTGAATTGAGTAAGACTATTTCTACAAAGAAAAGGGGTTGTTGCGAATGCGATAGCTCCTTTTCCTAATTATGAATGGAGGATGTATGAGAGGAAAAATCGTCAAAGGCATTGCTGGATTTTATTATGTCAATGCAGAAGATGGAACGTTATACGAATGTAAGGCAAAGGGAAAGTTCCGAAAAGATAAGAAAAAACCGTTAGTTGGAGATTTTGTCCGAATTCAATGTTTGGATGAAAAAACAGGTAATATTGAAGAATTACTTCCAAGAAAAAATGCATTAGTCCGTCCAGCCGTTGCAAACATTGATCAGGCACTTGTTGTATTTGCCGCCGCATCTCCAGAGCCAAATCTAAATTTGCTCGATCGATTTTTAGTTACAATGGAGAGCCAGGCAATTAAAGTGATCATTTGTTTTAATAAAATCGATTTAGTCGCAGAAGAGGAAATTCAGCGTCTAAAAAAAATTTATGAGCCATGCGGATACGAATTACATTTGATTAGTGTACAAGAAGAAGCAGGATTGGAAGAATTGAAAACGATATTAGCTGGAAAAACAACCGTTTTGGCAGGACCATCGGGAGTTGGAAAATCGACTTTAATGAACTGGCTCCATCCAGAAGCCAAGATGGAAACGGGAGCGGTCAGTGAAAAAATCCAAAGAGGACGCCATACAACAAGACATTCCGAATTTTTTTGTATAGGAGACAATACGTATTTACTAGATACGCCAGGATTTAGTTCCATTTTTGTGGAGCAGTACGAACCAGATGAGTTAAAAGATTATTTTCCAGAATTTGCCTCATATGAAAAAAACTGTAAGTTTATTGGATGTGTTCATGTAGGAGAAACGGTATGTGGTGTCAAACAGGCAGTACAAGAAGGCAAAATTAGTCAATCCCGCTATAATAATTACGTATTATTTTACCAAGAATGTAAGCAAAAGAAACGATATTAAACGATAGAGGAAATGAATAAAATGAAGGTGTTAATTGTTTTAGGAGGAACACTATCCGATCCTTTTTTAAAAGAGATGTATGAAACTTATCAGGCAGATTATGTGATTGTAGCAGATGGGGCATTGGAAGTTATGGATCGGACTGGACTCTGTTTCCACTCCTTAGTGGGAGATTTTGATACGGTCGCTCCAGAACTACTGCAAAAATACGAACATCGTCTCGGACTGTATGTGGAGCGGCATATTCCAGAGAAGAATGAAACCGATTCCGAACTGGCGCTTCGGATTGCATTAAGCAAACAGCCGACGGAAATTATCATACTGGGTGCTACAGGGGGAAGAATGGATCATACGATTGGAAATATTCATCTCATGTATCAATGTATGAAGCAGGGAATTCCATGTGCAATTTATGATGAATGGAACAAAATTCAATTAATTCAAAACGAGACTGTCTTGGATAAAAAAACGAGCTATGGAACTTATGTCTCATTTTTGCCGTTTTTCGAATCGGCACAGGGAGTTACATTGAAAGGATTTCGTTATCCTCTTACAGATGCAAACTTGGAAAAAGGTACAACGTTGGCAATCAGCAATGAAATAGAAGCAGAGAGTGCGAGTGTAGTAGTGGAGAAGGGAGTTTTGATTTGTATTGAGTCAAAAGATCCATCAAAGTCGGTTTAATTTGAAAGGGTTGGTAAGATTATGAGACAGAAGAAAATTGCAGTTATACAAGATCTTGCAGGAATCGGAAGATGTTCGCTTACTGTGGCGCTGCCAATTATATCGGCGATGAAAGTACAGTGCTGTCCAGTAATTACTTCGATATTATCCAATCATACAGGATTTTCTCATTGCTATTTGGATGATTATACCGATAAAATGCCAGAATACATTCGTCATTGGAAACGGTTAGGAGTAGAGTTCGATGGAATTTACAGTGGATACCTGAGCTCGAAAAAGCAATTGGATATTGTAATGGACTTTTTTCAATATTTCTCCAAAAATAATCCAGTTATTATTATCGATCCAATTATGGGAGATCATGGAAAACTCTATCAAAACTTTGATGAAGAAATGTGTGAGGGAATGAAGCAGTTAGTCCGCCAGGCCAGTTTCATTACTCCTAATTTAACGGAGGCATGTAAATTGGCAAACGTTCCTTATAAAGAAAAATGGCCAAGAGAGGAGCTGTTTTCCCTGGCAGATCGGCTGCATGAACTCGGACCGAAGAAAATAGTTATTACAGGAATCAAACAGGGCAGATTTATTAGCAATCTGCTCAGTGAAACAATGGATAAAGAACAAGAAAATAACGCAGTTTTAGTAAAAAAGAAACTGATGAGAAGTCGTCATGTTGGGGTAGACCGACCTGGAACAGGAGATATTTTTACCTCCATATTGGCAGCAGGAGCAGTGCAAAATCATGACTTAGAAACGGATATAAAAAAGGCAGTTCGGTTTATTCAAAAATGTCTGGAACGTTCAGAACAACTCAATATTCCAGTGCAGGAGGGAGTTTGTTTTGAAGAGTTATTAACAACATTAAAATAAAAACCGAATTTCTTAAAAAAGAAGGAGGAGGTATCGTCTTGTACGACAGATTTATGAAAAAAAGGAGATTGTTATGGATTGGTTTGGCTTTTATACTATTGATTAGTACAGGATGCAGTCAAATTCGGGTTTCCACTAATAGTGAGTGGATGATGAAACTGGACGAAGCTGTGCTAGAAAAAGAAGAAGTGCGAACCATTGCATTAACCCAAAGTAGTTTGTTTCAACAGTTTTATATTCCATTGACAGGCAGTGAATTTTGGAACCAATTAACAGAAGAAAATCAAACATTTGAAACGTATGCAAAAGATACGATTGTGTTTGAAGAAGCAGCAGCAATCACGATTTTAAATGCAATTGCAGATAGTTGGGAATTGGAATTGACTGATTCAGAAAAAGACTTGGCAAAGCGGGCGGCGGATGAATATTACGATACGATGTCCAAAGAAGCCAAGCGATATACAGGAGCCAATCGCAGCGATGTAACCCGTCTCATTCAAAAATATGTACGGGCGCTGGATGTCATCGAACTGTTGGCAGAAGACGTCAATATGGAAGTAAGCGATAACGAAATGCGTGTTATGGACATTCAGGTTATTATTTGTTCCGATCAGGCAACGGCACAACAAGTAAAAGCACAAGTCGATGCAGGAGAGGATTTCTTATCTTTAGCAAAACAATATAGCATTGCGAATACGTATGAGTACTCGGTTCGAAGAGGAGAACTGGCAGAAGAATTGGAAAATACAGTTTTTGCAATGGATGGAGGGACTGTCACACAAGTTATTCCAGTAGGAGATGAGTTTTATCTAATCAAATGTGTAAATGATTATAATGAAACACTTTCCGAAGAAAACAGAAGCAATATTCAGCAGCAGAGAATTTATCAAATGTGGATGGATACCGCAGCAGACTTTGTATTAGATCGAAAATTAGAAATCAATGAGAGAAGCTGGAATCACTTATCTTTGGAACTAAATACGCAGGCTCAAAACACGCAACTATTTGATATAATAGAAAACTATTTTCCTTCCATACTCCAATCCAATTAGTCTTGGCGAAACCCATTCTGTGAATATTCTGTGAGTATTATATGAAAATTTAGAGAATCCTATTGCCTTAAAGTGAACTTCAACCATTATAGTGAAAAAAAGTATCACAAAAAGGAGTGGGAAATCTTGAGAGGGAACCGATTAAGAAAAATAGTATTTCTTGCTATTATTGTTAGTATCCTGACTGCAGGATGCTCAGGAACAGAATTAAATATTACAGAATTAAATTTTATAGAGGAACTGACAAATCAACCAGTAGAAATGTTGGATGAGACTGCATTTGAGGCAGAATCCAAAAAAGGGTTGTATACAAATTTTACCGATATGGAACTCGTAAATGAAATCAACGAGCTTGGAGTGAATCATACATTGGTAAATATTGATATCGGAGACTTGTTGACCAATGGAAGAATGGAAATTCAATCGGAAGATGGCGAAAGATACCGAATCAACCGTTATCTCTTGTATATGTATGATCGAGCGTTCCAGAAATTTGCAGAAAACAATATTGTCACAACCGTTGTTCTTTTAGCCTCCCCGTGCCCTTATGAGATTGTAGAAGATAATATTGAATCTTCCTATGGAAACTTCAATATGCATTCATCCGAAGGAAGGAAATGTTTAGAAACGGTTATTTCTTTTTTGGCAGAACGGTATAGTAGAGCAGATGCAAAATACGGGCAAGTAGTAAATTGGATTGTCGGAAACGAAGTCAATAACCCGTCCGAGTGGAATGACAGCAACTTGTCGATAGAAGACTATATGAAAAACTATGCAGAATCCATTCGTATGGTATCCAATACCATTCGCAGCATTTCCCCATATTCCAGAATCTATATCTCCTTGGATCATTTTTGGAATAGTGAGGCAGAAGGTCGCATTAACGCTAAACAATTCGTCAATTACCTGGCACAGCAGCTAAGCGATGTATATTGGAATGTGGCATACCATCCATATCCATATTCCCTGTTAGATCCACAAACTTGGCTCGATCCAGTCACCTATGATGAAAATACAGAAGTTATTAGTGTGAAAGAAAGTGGAGGACAGCCGAAAAATGGTGCACTTAAACAAGCTATTGAAAAATAGCCATTTAAAACAGGGTTGATTTTATTGAAATACGCTAAGAAACAAGCTGGGATTCTTTTATAACTCCCTCGGCAATTAATAGCTTCAAAGCCTGCTTGACAGCCTTTTCCTTCTGTTTGTTTTTCAGAGGCTCAGGCATATCAATCTTGTAAAGGTCGGTTGGATTCCAGGCTTCTCCTGTAGACAGCATATGGTAGATAGCCGTGAGGATCATCCGGGCGACCGCAATAATGGCACGCTTCTTACCACGACGTTTCATGATGTGTTCATATTTGGCTTTGTAATAAGGAGATTTGTTGGATTTCACGGCTGCATGGGCAGCTTGTACCAATGCAGGTTTGAGGTAGACGCCGGCACGTGTGATCCGAACAGACTTCTTCTTACCGGCTGACTCATTGTTACCAGGAGTCAGGCCAGCCCAACAGCATAAACGTTTGGAGTTGGAAAACTGTGTCATATCCGTACCAATCTCAGAGATAACCGTGATCGCACTGCTGCGGTCAACTCCGGGGATGGTACACAGTAACTGGACAGCATTTTCATAAGGTTCAACCAACGAATTAATCATAGAGTCTATATCTGCAAGCATGGATGTGATATAATCCATATGTGCGTGGACGAGACGCATGCGATATTTTTGGGCATCAGTCATCTGATACCCCTCAATGGACTCAATGACACTCTCAGACTTCTTCTTGAGCGAACGGAGCAGTCTGGAGGATATTTCTTCGTGGTTGATGGAATTGTCAGGCTGTTTGAGAAGGTAATCGATCACAGAGGTGGCTGATTTCCCGAAAATATCGGAAACAACCGAATCTAATGCGACATTACAGACGGTAAGCGCATTCTGAAACCGATTCTTTTCACTGCTTCTGCAGGAAGTCAGCTTATACCGGTATCTCGTAAACTCTCTGAGAATGCGGATTGGTTTGCACGGTATATAGCTTCCCGGCACAAGCCCCAGTCGGAACAGATTCCCGATCCATTTGGAATCCTTGGTATCATCCTTGTTCCCTTTGACAGCCTTTACCCATTTGGGGTTGGCGATGGTGATGTTGATCTCGTCCTCCAAAAGATTAAACACAGGAATCCAATATTTACCGGTAGATTCCATACAGACATCACGGCAGGAATTGTCCAACAGCCATTTTTTAAACTCAAGAATAGAATTGTTGAAGGTGGAGAAGCGTTTCTTCTGGTAAGAAGGCTGAACTCCGGAAGTGGTTTTGATGATGGTGGCGACGAGAAACGATTTGTGAACATCGACGCCACAGCAGGTTTGATAAACGACTTTCACGGGCAAAACTCCTTTCTGAACAATAGAGAGAAGCCATTGACTGTTCCACCACACATTTAACAAGAGTTAAAACAATTCTTAGTGTACGGTCTTAGAGAGCCACTTATTTGTGCTTGAAAGGTGAAACTTACACTGATTATTATGCTGTCTAAAACGAGAGAGTTTTTACGACTCACCTCACCGTGCTTTGTAGTGTAGCTTCTCGCTTTCAGTATAGAGCAAAACAAAGAGGAAGTCGAAACTTTCATCACTATTTGTGCCGCCAACTGAAAGGCGGCGGAATGGAGATTTCCATGAAAAATATTTCCGTATTGACAGAATATATGAAACAATTTCCAAATCCAGATGGAAGTCAAAAACGAGTCATCCTATCAGAAGTTGGATTCCAAGGAACCGATGAAGAAATACAGGCAGCAGCCTATGTATATAGTTATTATCAAGCAGAAGCCAACCCAGATATTGATTCCCTAATACTGAATCGCCACGTCGATCATTCCGTAGAAATTGCACAAGGAGCCTACTTTGGACTTTGGAAATCCGATCCCGATCGCCATGGAGAACACCCAACAGAAAAAAGAAAACTTTGGTATGTATTCCGAGACATCGACACCGAAAAATCCGAAGAAGTAGCACAGTTCGCATTGCCAATTATCGGAGCAGAACAATGGGCAGATGTGATAAGAAGTAATGTGGTATCATAATGGCAGAATGATAAAAGGAAATTAGAAGACGGCAGACACCATTTTATAAAAATGTGGTACTGCCGCCTCTATAGCATCAATAACGATGCAACATCTCTAAAAAAATTTACTCACTTTTCTTATTTTTCTCTTTTATATAAAAATTTTAATTATCCTCATCTAGAGAATTCCATCCTGGACCACTGGCATCAACCACTCCTACATAAGGGGTTACTTCTCCTGGTGTGATATTCATGATCTTCTCTTCTACATAGAATTGTGTGATTTCTAATTTTGGTTCTTCATACAATTTTTTCATTATTTTCTTCTCCTTTTTTTAGTTTCTTAAAGCCTCACTATAAGTTGATTCATAGATTTCTCCATTTATTCGTTTTGTTTCTTTATCGTGATATGTAAAGACAATATATGGTTGGGTAGATAATCTGCTATCATAAAATTTCTCATTAAGATTGGATAAAATGGATCCAAAAATATTCCAACCTTTTGGTAAAGCATCCGTGCTGAAGTATTCTGCATATAAATCGTTATCCCATATTTCCTTACCACAATCACTAGTTAGTTTATATTCTGCTTGTGAATCTTTAATGTACTCAAAGTATCTTCCATAGCTACATGATGCAGCAGATCCAGTCGCATTGATTTTCTGTAATCCTGCGTTTGCTAAAATTTCTGTGTTTATTGCTGCTACAGTAAAATAGCCAGTTTTATGAGCATTACCATTATAAATTGTTGCATCTGAAATTGTTTGTATCTGAGTCCATACAGCATAAATACGAGCAATTTGATGCTTTTCATCTTCTTTTCCAGTAT
>OERR01000032.1_pt1 | contig 44426 bp, 48 predicted proteins | sample 1540051 | NCBI WGS metagenome assembly OERR01 (sample SAMEA3891884, study PRJEB23780) | metagenome | biome: terrestrial biome; feature: animal house; material: Caecal content | place: Italy | collected 2015-05-05 | reverse complement strand
GGGTTTATACAATATTCTTCTGTTAGTGAAATTATTTGTTTTTTTAAGTTAGAAAGTAAAGTGTGGATTTTTTCGGCAATTGGATCAGAAAGTTTAATAATCTTTCTGTAATCCTGTAATACAGCTTCGGGAAGAGAAGTAACATAGGAAGGCAATTCTTTTGAAATGGCGTTTATCGTGGCTATCTTTTGACGCATGCTTGATAGTTCGGATTCATTGTCGTTGATTTGCTTTTGAACGCTCTGATATTGTGCATGCCCCGTTAAATTGGATTGTAGAGTTTCTTGTTCTGCATTTGCCCAAGACCGTAGTTGAGAAGTTAACATCTTTAATCGGTCTTTTATATTTTCAAAATTCCTTTGGTAGATTACTAATGCTGTTTCTGCCTCTTGAACTTTTTTAATCAGATTGTTTCTTTCTTGTACTTTCCAATCCCAGGTTGAGATGGCTTGATATATTGTTTGTATGATGCTTCTGGCTGTCCTAGCCGTATATCCATTAAAACTTATTTCACTCCCAGTGGATTTTCTTATAATCCCGTTAAGTTTATCAATAGATAATTGATGTAAGACTTCTGCAAAACATGAGTTATACAATTCAATAAAAACATTTGAGGATTTATATATAACAGAAATAGCATTGCCAAATACTTTTCTTTCGTCGAATAAAGGCAATGCTGCCATATAATTGGAGTCATATTTTCTTACCAAATCAATATAGTATTCTTCAAAAGTCATACTGTCAATGGTGTCAATAGACAGAATTTCTTTTTCTAAACTAATAAAAGCTTTGTATATTTCACTAGGACTAATAATTCTTACGTTCGCAGAAGACAGCTTTGAATGATTGGCTAAGAGATAGGAAAGCCGATGCAACATTATTTGCGTTTTGCCGGAACCTGCACAGCCTTGCACAATGAAATTGCTATCATAAGGCTTGCTGATGATATCAAATTGCATTTGACTTATAGAACCAATTATTGTGTTGGTTGCATGCTCGCGTCTTTCATCTTTAATAAGGCGCAAAAGAAAAGGATCTATATAGGATGTTTCATTCTGTTCAGTATTTTGCCCTAGTGTATCATGGAACTCTTTAAGTTCTCCTTTTTGAATGTCAAATACTCGCCGCAGCGTTTTCTTACACGGTACACCACCAACTGCTGCTTCGGGGTTGTGATTTAGAGCAAACATTCCCATATCAGATGTCCAGCCTAAAACAATCTCATGCTCATTTATAACAATTGGCGATACACCCACATAATAAGTTTTTGAAACGAGGTTGCCGTTCTCTGTAAATTCTACATTGATACGATATTTATATGGCTGAGCCTTTTTGGCTTCCCATGTATTGCATTGATTTTCTAACTTGGTACACTCGTTGCGATCCCAATGTGCCTGATCTCTATCTTCATTATCAATTATCATGCCAGAAAAGGACTTAACTAGTTTGCTTATTTGGCGATCTAAATCATCAATCTGCTGAGTTATTTGCTTCTTTGTCCTTTCCAAATGAGCTTCTTCTTCAATTCGTGCATTGTGTTCCTGGTTGCGCTGAAAGGCGGCATCCTGTTGCTTTTGAGAGTCGTGATTCATTTGTGCCCCTCCTTCTTTTACGCTAGTATAAATGAAATTTCACTTAATGTCAATACTGGTCATATTGACTTTGCCACAGTTGGTTCTTCAACAAGTAACAGACAAAGAAGGTAATTCCCATATAATGGGGTTCAAGGGGGCCTGGGAAGCAAATAATGCTTTTTATCAAGAGCAAGGACTGGCAGATCAGAATGCTCTAAATAAAATAAACGAGTTGCTTCTTCAGGGGAAGAACAATTCAGAAGCGCTGGCCCAGGCAATGGAGGGGGCCTCAGAGGAATTCAAGAATCTAGCTATATCAAGTAACTATTCAACAAAAGAGCTAACGAAGTATGTCGCTGGCATTCAAAACGCAGCACAGCCCATGAAATATCTGGGCACTTTGCTAAAATCTTCTTTAAAGTCCTTTGGATTGAGCGCAGCGCAGTTCGCTGTTTTTGCGGGGGTAACTTGGTTAATACAAAAAGCGGTTGACGCTGTTGACCAGTATGTTAACCGAGTAAGATATGCACAGGAAGCCGCCGATGAGGTCAATAAGATACTTGAAGATAATGCAGCGGCACAAGAGGAAGCGAAACAGGCGATCTCAGACTATGGTGAGGAATATGTAAAGCTTCGTCAAGGCGTTAATCAAATTACAGGAGAGAATGTTTCTCTTAGCACAGAAGAGTTTGACCGCTATACGGAACTGTCTAAACAGCTTGCTAATATATTTCCAGAACTTGTAACCGGATGGGACAGCTCAAACAATGCTATTTTAAGAAACATAAATTCTGTTGAAAACCTTAATGACGCTTATGAGCGATATGCTCAGAACCAAAGAAATGCGGCTATTGCAGATTTTGATACATTAGTACAAGGCGGTTATTCGTCTTTAGCCACTCCTAAAGACTCCTCACAACGTAGCCCTATTATATTACTAAACTGGGCAAAAGAGGCTCAGCAGGCGCTAACTTCAAGAGAAAACTGGGACAAATATATATCTGACCAGACCGCCCTTATGCGGTTCAACCAACTCGCGGATGCCGGAGACTTCTCACCGCTTCTGCAAAAATATGGAGGTATTTATAACTTTTCAAAAGGAGAGGCCAGCTTCTTAGAAGTGCAACAGGCTATGCAGCAATATGCTATTGACCTGAGCCAGGAACTTTCTGGCTATGCTAAGGAATATTATACGCCTGTTTTTAGGAACTTCCTTGAAAGCGCATTTGGTAGATTTGGCGGTGCTGGCGGAACAGAGGGCGTTGGCTATGAACTTGGTGCTGAAGCCAGAACCGCTCTTAACAGTGTTATTACTCAGCTCCCCTACGACTTCCTTGCAGGGTTTGGTACGGGAGAGCAAGCAGTAGAAGGAATTCAATCTTGGGTAGAAACTCTAGTGGGAGCTTTTACACAGCCTGGAGCAGAAGACGCCATTACAAATTATGCGAAAGCAATGTCTACATTTGCGGCTGGTAATTCTACATATAGCCAGGCGGTAGAGGCGCGTACCGCTTTAGTAAACTCTCTCCCCGGCTATATGAGCACCGAGATGTATGATCTAATTGCTCCCATTCTGCGTGATTCTTTGGGTGCTGTGTTTGACGAGTACCCTGCTTTGGTGAACCGTGCTCAAGAAGCGATTCAGGGTATTACCCAGGAGCAAGCCCAGTCTCTTAACAAGGCGCAGCTTGATTGGTTGGGTAGCCAAACTCTTGGTACTGAGTATAGCAGCCTGAATGATTTCCTGACGCAGTTTACAGAGTACCAAAATGCTTTGTCTCTTTCTCTTGAAACATTGCAAGAGAACTGGAAAACCACACAAGAATCCCAGCAGAAAGCCGTGGAAGCACTAACTGCCCAGGAAGAATCTCAAGGCCGTCTTTCGCAAGAAAATTATGATAATTTAATTGGAGCCAACAGAGCGTATGCTGGAGCTGTAACCACATTTGATGGGCAATATCAAATTGATTCTGCAAAGCTATATGATCTAATGGAAGCCGAAAGCAAAGCTTTGATGGATTCCAATGCACAGGGGTTGGAGAAATCATTAGCCGACTATCAGTCTGCTTTGAGTGAGCTTGAAAACCTGCAAAGAAGCGGAACAGAGGATCAGGTTGCTGCTCAAGAGCTGGTTGTTGATCAGCTTCGTAAGGAAGTGTTAGATAGAAAGCTGCTTCAACAGGAACTACAGGCTTCTACAAGTGCGTTGGGCCGCTGGCAAAGCGCACAAGATATGGCTGAGAGTGGGGATGTATTCCGCAGCTTAAAGTCTGCACTGGAACAAATCACAAAAGGCGTGGAAACTGGGCGCACCAACACAAATAAATATCAAGCTTCCGGCGATCTATTGTTTGGTAAAGATTCTGCCTGGCGCACTTGGACAGATCAGATGATTACCCAGCGCGTAGAACAGGCCAATAAGCTTTATGACAAAGAGGGACAGCTTGACAACAATGAACTGTACCGTCAAATGCTTCAAGCTGGGCTTGTCAATAAAGAAGGACTCTTTACCAAAGACTGGAGCATTCAAAATATCGCAGACGCTCTAGGCTATGGGACAGAATTTGTCGCTCAAGCAATCAAAGCAGCTCAAGAGTATGGCGATAATATTCTTGATTTCTCTTCTGCTGAATTGGAGAAATGGTTACCCAAAACAGAAACAGAAAACAATACAGCCGCATTGCAGTCCAACGCTGAAGCACTCAATGCTAATACTCAAGCTGTTGGTGCTCTGACAGGGGCTATTGCTGGAACATCTGGGAATGTACCTCAGCCGGCTACTTGGGGTACAGGCGTTGAAGTAGAGCCTGTACTTGATGAAGATGCAGAGCCGATGACATTAGATCCAATAGCCGCTTCGGTAGATCTAAATACGGACGCTGCAATGCAAAAAGTGAGTGAACTGAATTCGGCAGCAGGCGCACCAGTACAGAAGAATGTCGTTGTAAATGTAGTGCAAGGTTCTATTAAAGATGCTCCTGGTGGTGGAGGCGGGGCCTTTAGTGAGACTTATCTTGGTGCAGGGGCTTTTGCTTCAGGCACAAAGAATGCCCCACAGGGGACTGCTTTAGTAGGCGAACTTGGGCCAGAGATTATTGTGGATAAGAAGACTGGCACATGGCGGCTGGCAGAAGAACCCCAATTGACCAAATTAAGCAAGGGCGATATTGTTTTTACGGCTCAAGAGACTGCTAAAATCTTGAAAGGGGCCGTGGCTCCTTTAACGGGCAATTCCTACGCTGTTGGTCTAAATAATAAAAGACTTGTCTCTTCTTTTGCCATGATAGCCCACGATGGAACAGCTTATGCTCCAAAGCCCGCTTCTAATCGTATTTCTCCTTCTAAGAGTAGTAATAAAAGTAGTGGTAGCGGTAGTGGCGAAAACTCGTCTCCTTCCTTGGATGATATTCTTGATAAACTTAACGGCTTATATGATTGGGTTGAAAGAGCTTTGGAAGTTGCTGCAAAAGCCACACAAGATATTATTGATAGCGTAGCTGAAAAGATTGGCGCGATCGGTAAGAATCGAGCCATTGAAGATGCACTTGTTAAAACCGCTCAAGAGATTACTCTCAATGAACAAGGCTACGCAAAGTATATGGAAACCGCAAGTCGTGTTCAGCGAGAAACTGGATTGAGTCAAGAGCTTGTAAATCTTATTCAGAATGGCGCAATCAACATTGCAGACTATGATGATGAAACCAAAAAGAAGATTGAAGCCTATCAAGAATGGTTTAACAAAGCAGAGGCTGTTAAAGAAACCATTGAAGATCTTAAAGAGCAACAAGTAGAATTGTCTAGGCAAAAGCTAGATAATATTGTAAATTACTATGATCTGCTCAAAGATAGAACAGATGCGGCTATTGCGTCCAGCGAATCTTTACGTGAGTTAATGGTAGCTACTGGTAAAGAAATCACTGCTTCTGACTATGCAAAAGATATCGCGCTGATGAATGAACAGCTTGCGAAACTGCAAGAAGAACGGTATGCGTATACAACTGAAATGAACCGTCTTATGGCAGCAGGCTATATTACTGCGGATAGTGATGCCTGGCACGAGTATACTGCCAATTTGGAAGACATGGATCAGGCAATCATGGATATCAATATTAATTTAGCAAACATGAAGAACGAGATTGCACAGATCAATATCACCAATTTGCAGTATGCCTTGGACGCCATGCAACAAACGCAGAGTGTAATTCAAGCTATCATGGGATTCCACGATGCTCAAGGTGCGGAGAATACTGATGCTGACTATGAGAGCCTGATTCGGAACGGGATGGAACAGATTCAAAATCTTCAAGCGCAGAATGAAGAATTGGAACGCCAGCAAGAAGGATTGGATGTTCTGTCTGAGAGATATCAAGAACTTCAAGCTCAAATAAATAGTAATGAGCAAAGCATCTGGGACATGAAAACCGCTCAAGAGCAATGGAATGATGCTATTGCCGATCTTGAAATCCAGAAACTACAGGAAGAGCGAGAAGCACTTGAGAAAGAAAATGAAGAGCTTCAGAAAAAACTGGATATGGAACAAGCTCTTGAGGATCTTGCTAAAGCACGGCAGAGAAAAAAGCTTATTTTCAGAGAGAATGTAGGCTTTACATACGAGGCAGATTACAAAGCAATTCAGGAAGCACAAGACCGTATTGATGAACTGCGTCATCAGGAAACGCTTGACAAAATTGATGAAGCCATTGAAGCCATTGAAGAGAATAAGAAAGATGACAATGTTTATGACTATACTGGGACTGAGCAGATTAAAAAGTATGCAAGCGGTGGCGTGAACACGCGAACAGGATTGGTTCAGTTGGATGGTACGCCAAGCAAACCCGAAGTCGTGTTTAATGCTACTGATGCTGCTAAGCTTTACGATTTGGTGCATAACAGTTTTGATCTTAATGCTTTAAGGGCAGAAAGTATTGGACGGTTGCTAGAGCAACAAAGTACAGATAAGACTTTAGCGCGGAATATTAGCGTACAGATTGGTGATATCAAAGTATATGGCGTTGACGATGCTGAAGGCTTGGCTAAAGTTTTGAAACAAAATTTGGAATCTGCTATGCTTCAGGCTTTGTATAAAGGAAACTAATATTTATCAGCCGGGGTGTTGTGAGATATCAACACCCCGGTAAGGGGGTGATACTATAGAAATAATTAACAATCCTCTCGGGTGTGATATTAGAATTATTCATACTGAAAGTGGGCTAGTAAGCCCGGATGTAACTAAGATTGTCATTCAGAAATACGACCCTGTTGTTGGCGAATGGAAACACGCCTATGAAAAGCTTATTACAACCTCGACAGACGCAGACTTCACTTTGAGTGATATTTATGTAGCTTCTTTGCATGAGTATAGTTATAAGATGATCTATATTGACAGTGATTCAACCATTTTGGATGAAGTAGAGAGGACGGTCAAGTGTAATTTTGACGGTCTTGTTGTAATGGATTCTTATGGTAATACCTATAATGCGGTAGCCAACTGGAACTATACGCATAGCAGAGAAGGAGGCGCGGGGTTCATCCAGCCTTTCTTTAGTCGCTTCCCTATTGCTATTTACAATGGAAATGTGAACTATGAATCAGGGAATGCCAGTGGATTGTTTGCGCCGTTTGATTCCAAGGGCAATCCAGTTTATGACAATCTTACATTGTACAGACATCGTTTGATTGATTACCTTACAGACCATCGGGTAAAGCTGTTCAAAACTTATGATGGATATATGTGGTTGGTGGCAATCGACAACGGTGTGCAGGATGCATATGACGGACATTTGGATTCAGAAGTTGTTAACTTTGATTGGCGAGAGGTTCAAGAAATTCCGACAACGGATATGATGAGGGTGATTGCATGATGGACAAGATTGATCTGATAACGCAGCCGTCTCAAATCATCAATGCCAGAATTTCTCTATTAAGCAGCTCGCTTCAGCCTGTAGGTACATTTAGTGGCACTATTGTGTCTATGAGTTTTAATGTAGATAACTCTTCTGCAATACGGAGGACACTGGCGTTGTCGGTGAGCTCTCCTGATGCAACAGGTGTATTGCAGTCTATAGAAAGTATTTGGATTGATAAGATCGTTATGGTGGAGTATGGAATATATGACTTTTCCATGGGAGACTATCAATGGTTTAAATTAGGGACGTTTGTTTTATCCAACAGTAGCTATGGATTTGGAGTTGGAGAGCAGCAGGTTGACATGAATTTAATTGATTTAATGGGTCTGGCTTCAGATCCCCGTGGTAGTCAAATTGGTCATGATGTTACAGTATATATGGACTCTGATATTAAAGCGGCATTAACTGCAACCATCAATGATTTTACACACCTCAGTCAGTGTGACATTATTAACTTTGATGCTACTGTGCCGTATGATTTGGAATTCAGCAAAGGTATTTACCCGCTAGATATTCTGAATAGCTTGATAGAGTTATACCTATACTATGAGCAGTATTTCAATAAAGACGGTGTTTATACTGTTCGTTTATTGCCAATGACCTATTATGATGAGCTAGCATTGACTGCGGATGATATGAATAAGATTATAATAGATGACACAGGAGGTGGGGATTATTCTGAAATAGCCAATGCTATTGAAGTATGGGGCATGGAGCTGGATGCACAGTACACTGCAAAGACCTGTGAGACGATCAACAATGATACCTATAAGTTATTTATTGATGAAACATTTGAGGTCTTGGAGGATGGTATGACGGTATCCTTTACGACCTCAAGCAGTAACCTGTTTGGGCAAAAAATTCAAATCCAGGAAACGGCAGCTCTTCCTCTATATATTCAGCGGGGAGACGGAACTTACGTTGCCATCGGCATGGGAGCAATGAAGAATGATACAGCCTATTGCGTGAAATATACAGATAATAGATATGTCCTTCAGGGGGAATTACTTATTCATGCGGTTGCGATAGAGTTTAATGCTGAGCCGTCTGAAGAATACAAGACAGAATTAAAAAAGAAGTATGACACTAATAATATTTCTTTTGTAATAAACCCTGGCAGTAGATTTGCGGCAGATCAAGCAGGAATTGGAATTGTAAATCGGGTTCTTTCAGGCGGAGACTATGAAAACATCTATACCACAGAGCTAGCTTTAGAGCGGGCTAGGTATGAACTATGGAAAGCCACGCGGCTCAGGAATAGCAAACAAATCACTTGTGTGTTTGTACCGTGGCTAGAAGTAAATGAGAAGATAGAATATTCTTCTATTGTTGATGGGGTCACAAAACAATTTCTTGTAGAAAACATTAGCACAAACTTTGACGGAACAATGACTCTTACAATTAGCGAGTTCTTCCCCTTGTATCAGTGGCTTACAAATACTACTTGGGGAGGGCTAACAAGACATACATGGAACGATGTCAAAGATGTAAAGTGGGGAAATATTGATGAATTTGGGAGGTAAATACAATGGCTACAACTACGCCTAATATCGGATTGACAAGGCCAGGATATACAGATGATGTGGACATTACGGTGCTTAACACCAATTTTACGACGATAGACACCTATATTGGGGAGTTGCTGACCAAGGTTGCGGCGCTGGAAGCGGCTCAACAAGCAACGGCTGCGAATGCGGGACAGGAGGGGTAAACATGGCTTGGACGCTGATTGGGAATGGTGCAGTAGAAGGTTCGAATTTTGCAAATCAATATGAGTGGATGGTGGATTCGGAAGGAGACGTAACGGGGACGAATCACCCTGATGATACGGGGAGTCCTGGCAGCATCGCTTACTTGCCTGGGTTTGCGAAAATGTGGCAGAAAAATGCGGCTGGGACGTGGGTGCAGATCGGGGGTGAAAACGAATGATCGACGTTGCAACGTTAGCGGCGGCGCTAGCACTAGTTAAAGCAAGCGGAGGCGGTGGCAGTGGCGAACCTGGTTTTTCACCTACGGTGGAGATCGCTGAAGTGGAAGGCGGCACACAGGTAACGATCACGGATGTGAATGGGCCGCAGACTTTCACGGTGCTGAATGGTACGAACGGGACAAATGGTGTAAATGGACAGGACGGGCAAGATGGCGTGTCCCCGGTTTTGAGCATCGGGGAGGTGACCACCCTGGCGGCTGGAAGCCAGGCCACGGCTTCCCTGGGCGGGACAGCGGCGAACCCTACATTAAATCTGGGCATTCCCCAGGGTGCTCAAGGCTTGCAGGGTGTGCCTGGTCTTGACGCGCCGCAGATTGATGATGCGCAGATCACAACCACCAATCCCTGGAGCAGCATGCAGATTGTCAAGACGCTGTGCCCGCCTTTCACCGTCTCCGGCGCAATCGTCCAGTGCACGCCTGTTGCAAACTACCCGCTGGGCGTGCAGGTGGAGATCACGTCCACGCAGGAAGGGACTGGCGACCCGTCACCGGAAAATGTGCGGCCGATTGTGGGGTGGGATAGCGTAAATGTGACAAGGTGCGGGAAAAATCTGTTAGATATCAGTAATATGCAGACCATAACGAAAGGAGGTGTGACGTTTCAATTAGAGAACGGCGGTATACACGTTAGTGGTACAGCTACAAACAATGTGGATAGCCCTATATTCAAAATGTTTCTCCCATCAGGAACATATATCAATAATATGAAAAAAGCAAACTTTTCATGGTTGCAGGGATCATCGTTCGTAGTGCAAAGATCAGATGGGACAAATTATTATTATACCGCAAGTAACCCGTTTACGATTAACGAGGACGAAAAACCATTATATTGGTATTTTATAGTTGAAAATGGGGTGACCGTTAATGAAATAGTATATCCACAGATCGAATTAGGATCCACAACTACCGCATACGAACCCTATCAGGGCAACACCTACACCGTCCAGCTAGGCCAGACCATCTACGGCGGCACGCTGGACGCGGTGACGGGAGAGGGGCAGGAGACGTGGAAGTTTATAACTCTGAATGGCACAGAATCGTGGTACACATGGGGGATCAATGCTAACAACCCTGCTGTTACAGGATTTTATACATACGACATCGCAGATTATGATGATATAAACGCAAAAGGCATTTGTAGCCAGTTTGCGCCGGGAGCGGAAGTGTGGGGTGGGAGGAATGTTGGATTTGGCTTTGCGACAACCGGAGAGTCGCGCTATTTGATGTACTGCATGCCGACTAGTTTGCTGCCCGATATATCAGCGGGAAATGAAGTTGCTTCGTTTAAAGCCTACCTTGCCGCCCAGTACGCCGCCGGAACGCCTGTACAAATCTGCTACAAGCTGGCAGCCCCCGAACCTTTCCAGGCTACCGGCTCCAAACCCATCCCCGCCCTGCCAGGCACGAACACCATATACACGGATGCCGGGAACATCACCGTCACCGGGGCATCCGACCCCATATCTACGATTACAGCTTTGCAAGACCGTGTGTCCGCGCTGGAAAGTGCTACGCTGAATTAAGAAAGGAGAAGACAGAATAATGAGTATGAAAACCATCTTTGAATCCGTCATCCGGGAAGGCACCTACAACCTTGCTGACATCATCAGCAAGGCGCATGAGGAATACGTGGCAAACCGCCTGACCGCAGAAGAGCGCGAAGAGGTCATTTCCATGGCACAGGCGAACGCGAAGCCGGAAAACGGATACGAGGAAGTCAATGCCCGCATTGACAAGGCTTTCAAGGACATTCAAGAGCTGCGAAGCGGTATGGAAAAGGCTTTGCAGGAGATCGCCGCTATTAAAAAAGCGGTTGAAGGCGTTGGCGGAGATGTAGAACAGCCAGAAGAACCTATTGAGGAAGAGTGGCCTGAGTGGTATGCGTGGGATGGTGTTACTTTGAATCCCTGGCAGAAGGATTCGAAATGTACGCATAATGGTGCGCGTTATATATCCAGAGTTGATAACAATATCTGGGAACCCGGAGCGACCGGGGTTTATGATTATATTTGGGAAAAACAGGTAGAGTAAGTAAGGAGAAGATATGATCACAAAAAGCAAAATACTTTCTCTATTTAAGAAAATGCTTGATGAGCATTGGTCTTATGAATGGGGGGCGGCAAGGGAAGGCTGTGTAGATTGCTCGGGCGCTTTTGTTTATGCATATAAACAAGAAGGACTAAGCATTTATCATGGCAGTAACCGCATGGCTCGTGTTGAAGTTGAAGAGCTGTTGCCTATTTCTCAAGCAAAGCCTGGTATGATAGCCTTTAAGAAGCGGGAGCCTGGTGAAGAAGGATATAATTTGCCAGATGACTATTCCCCCGGTGGATCTCATTATAATGGCGACCTAGCTGATTATCACCACGTAGGATTGGTAGATGAAGATCCCGCCTATGTGCTTAATGCGCAAAGCACAAAGACTGGCTTTGTCCGTAGCAGGATTACTGAAAATTGGGATGCTGTGGGATATGGAAAGCAAATAGATTACAATGGAGAAGATACGGGCGTAGTAGATCCGCCTGTAGTTGTTCCGGAAATCCAAAGAGCGACCGTAATTTCAGCTAACAAAGGCCCCGTGAAGATGCGGAGCAAGCCAAGCACCGATAACAGATTGTATGAGAAAGTCCCTTATGGTACGGTGGTGCCCGTTCTTGAATATGGGACTGAATGGTCTAAGATTGTTTTCAATGGTAAAGAAGGATATATGATGTCTTCTTTCTTGTCTTTTGAAGAAGGAGTAGGAGATGATATTGACAAGGAATCCTGCGATGGAATAGAAAGTGCCTGCAATATAGCTACAGTTACCTCGTCCAATGGTAAACCAGTAAAGATGCGAGCGGAGCCTTCTGAGACTTGCCGTCTGTATTGGAACATCCCTAGCGGATCTCAGGTGAAAGTATTGGATGATTCTTCTGATCCTGGCTGGTGGAAAATCTCGGATGGTGTTCATACTGGTTATATGATGGAGGAATTTTTAAGCAGGGGATGATTTGCACTAAGGGGGGATATCATGGAAGAGGTAGCACAGTGGTGGGTAGACGTTTTAAAATGGATTGTAGGAGCGAGTGCTGCAATTGCCGCTATTCGAGGCTGGGTCGTTGCTCCTATTAAGCGAATGCAGGCCCAACAAAATACAATTAACACTGAGATTAGCAATGAATTACAATCTTTGAAAAAGACTATTAACTCAATGCAGGAAGACGTTGCGGATGTGTTAGGTGAAAGACTTGGACAAGCTTATCATCATTATATGAAGATAGGTTGGTGTACTCAACAAGAGAAACAATATTATATTGATATGCATGCGCGATATAGTGCTCATGGGCACAATCACTTAGCTGAAAAGTATGAAGAAGATCTAATTGCTTTGCCAGAAAGACCACCTAAGAATGAATGCGAAGATAACGAATGAAACGCAGCAGGCATGCGCGGCTGCATGGCCCGACACTTCTGATAAAGAATTCTCAAAAAGAGTTTGCAAAGCTTTTATGAAAGCTTTTTTTCTTCATACTTTTTTAACATTGTTTTGTATTGTATTATTCCCTGATTTAGGAGACAGTTTAACTATCTTTTTTGAGACAAGTCTTCCTGTTTATATGGTGGTATTTGGTGCTGTTATTGCTAAGAGCGGTGTAGAAAATGTATTTAAAGGCAAGGCATGTACAAATGCCATTAAAGAAGAACAGGACAACGGATAAAAGGAGGAGATATAATGGAGTGGTATTGGATCGTAGCTATTATTGCAGCGTTTGTAGGGGCGTTGGTCGGATTTTATTTTCTTCAGAAGAAAGGAATTGTTTCGTCTGTTGAAATGGATGGCATTGTGACCCTGATCAACGGTGTTTACGCACTGATTGAATCTCTGGGTCTTGTGGTTAAGAATGATGTCACGAAGACATTTACTATTATTGTAGATCTTCTGCGTAAAGCCGTTTATGCTGCGGAAAATTTATATTACAATAATGAAATCACCAAAGAGGAGCGCAAAGAGAAGTGTCTTGAAATTTTCGACGAGCTGATGAAGGCTAATGAGATTGAGTTAACCCCTGCTATTGCATCGCTACTGGATAGTCTGATTGCGGCTATCTGTGAAGAGATGGGCCATAAGGGAGAGGAAGAAGAATAATTGGAGGAGTGCTGCTAAATGCGGCACTCCTTTTTTTATATACATTGCCAGGTATTTGTGATATAATGACCCGGGGTGAGTTAAGTGAGAAACAGCGGAGAAAAGGAAGAACTTCTTTGTACGGAATACTCTGATAAGAAGATTATATCAGAAATTGAAGCACTAGATAAAGAGATAGCTAGGCTTACTAGAAAGAGAGAGCTATTAATTGCAGAGCAGTCAAAACGTGCTGCTATGGATACGCTATTCGCAGAAATGAAAAGGCGTGGGATCTCGCTTGAAGATGCTATATTTTGTTTGAAAGAACATTATGGCGTTGAATTGGGCGAAGAAGGATTTAAGCTTCCTGAAAATGGCGGAAGGAATGGGTATGATTATTGATAAATAAAAAAGGGCGGGGAGCAAAATACGCTCCCCGCCCTCATAAACAGTAAAAAAGCAGGCTTATCGCCTGCAATATGGGATTTGGTGGGGTGACATTTCCCACATCTCCAACGAGGGCGACGGCTGCCCGTTCCGTCCTCAAATCCCATGGCATACTTTATGCAAATATATTTTATCTTATTCGTTCAATTTTGTCAATGCTTTTAGCGTGCCTTTATTGATAAAATTTTGTACGCGCCTGCTATTCAGTGTATATAAAGACCTGGCAAAATAGTGTCCATTTGTGGAAATGCGCACAGCCACTTTAACATGCTCATTATTGAGGGTATAACTTTTTACGTATTCAATAGAGTTATCAGACGGATTGATTCCAACATAGTCTGGATCGTTCAATATGTTTGAAATGTCTGCGCCATATTTATTATAGTCAGAAGGGTGTGCTTTTTCCATATGGCTGATATTGCTAGTCCCTAAATAGATAGGGGTTCCCGGTAGGATGTTCAAGCCTAGCAATGAAACAACCTCAGTAGAAACATACCCTATTGCCTCCATAGTCAATACCTGCTTTCTTTTGTGATGAGTACACTTTCGGTATTGACGCAAAAAATTCCTTTAAAAAAAAGAGTGGTGGAGAGTATATTTTCTCTCCACCACTCTTTTTTATTTGCCTGTGCTGCCAAATCCTCCGTGTCGTTCTCCTGCTGCTGCGTCATCGTCTGTAAGAATGACTGGAACGAATAAACCTTGCGCGATACGATCTCCTTCGGCTATCCGGTATTCTTTCCATCCATTGTTTACCAGAAAGATTCCAATATTTCCGCCATTGTCAGGGTTGTTGTAAAAATCAGAATCAATCCATCCTTGCGTATTTGCCAGCCCAATTCTAGCCTTGCCCATGCTGGATCTGACGTTAAGCATTAAACCCACACCTTCTGGCATACGAGCTTTGATGTCCGTCCAGATCATGCATGTTTCATTGGGGTAAAGGCTGAAATCTCCAGGAGAGAAAAAGTCATAAGCCATAGATCCCTTAGAAGCCCGCTTTGGCAGCTTAATCTCTTTGTCAGGAGATTTCCTGAACTTGTCCTCTACGATTTCAAATCTTAATCCATTTGCCCAATTCATAATGTATTTCCTCCTTTGGTTTAAGCAGTTTTGCTTTGTTCAATTAGCGGTAGAATGTGGTTTTCCTTCAGTAATTCATATAGAAACATTCTGCCCTTTTGAGTCCATTGTGTCTGAACGCTTATTACGTCTTCGCCGTCTTTCTTGTGGAATGTGCGCGTCTTTGTTTGGGTATATCCACAGGAAGAATAATCCTGGTATAAGAGCCAGATACTCCCTTGCTTATACTGAATATTGTGTTCATACAACCATTTATTCATGCGGCGGGCGCTCCAGCCATAGTCCTTAGCCACAACAGAAATAGGAACGGTTTCCTTACAATTCAAGACGATATCGCAGTAAGTTGCTTTAGGCTTCATATCGGCGATTTGCTTTTGCTGAACATTTATGGTTTCTGTAAGTGCCCTGTTAAGCTCCTTCTCTTTCTTGAGAGCAGTAAAGGTAGCGATAGCAAAGTCAGGATCACTAAGAAGCTTTTCAGCAGTCTCAAGGGAGGCGTATACCCCATGCTTACGGATTGTAGGTAATACGTCATCAAAGACCCAGCTTTCAAACTGCTGTGCAGACGGAAGCTTGCTGTGAGTAATTAGGCGATAGAGGTTGCCTTCAGTGATGAATTTGGTTTTCTGTGACCGGCCTAGGCTGTCGGTGAGGTGGTAAAACGCCACCCCATCTTCTTTGCAATGAGATTTAAGAGCATTCACGGTGTCTTTGTAACCAAGAGCCTTGGCTACGTCTGCTCCACAGAAGAAGGGCTTGCCATTTTCCTGAATAATCCTTACATTGCCAAACTGGTCGTTGTGAAATTCTTGTAAGTTGGGAACCGCTGTAGAAACCATTGTCATAATCTTATCTCCTTTATTATGGTTTTATAAGGGGCTTGCCATTTCTGACAAGCCCCATGATTTACTGCTGTTGTTCATCAGGCTGATTATAGTACATCCCGCAGTCGCACCAGCCTTCTTCTCCATGTTCAACCATATCTCTGAAAGCCTTGCACCGGCACTTGGTATCAGGAGTTTTCTCCAAGGCACAAGGGCAGTAGCCAGAGTTAGACTTCAGACGCTTCTTAAAGTTCCGGCAGAATTCAGGATCAGGATTCTTTACAATAGACATATTGTTATTCCTTTCTTTCTTAATTAATGTATAGATAAATCTCATTAAACACCTGCGCGGTCAGCAGAAGTTTTTCTTCCTTTGAGAGAGCTATTGTATCTATAACATCAGCAATACGCCTAGGCAGTTTGTTCATTCCAAAATAGTGCTTACTATTTGGTATGGACTCAATTAAACAAACTAGTTTCTCAGGGGAAATCTGGCTGAGATACTCCTCATATTGAGAAGGACTAAGGGTTCTTTCAACTCGCTGTAATAGAGGAAGTTTTGAAATAATATAACGGGTTTCTTCCAAGCTTTTGCACCTCCTTTTGTGCGTTATCACGAGAGAATATTTTCTGATTGGATGTAGCAAGATGGATACCGTATTGGTTATTCATGTCGGTAGACAACGAAGGAATATAAGCGCCAGTCTTCAGATAATCAATATAATGGAAAAGTCTTGGAAAGACATCCAACGCCTTTAACAATTCATATCGAGTAAATACCCATATTGACTTGGAAGGAGCTATAGACCTGAGCCATTGAAGCATGTCTTCAAGCTCTTCAATATTCTGGTCTAGTGGCTCGCCGCCAAAGATCATAATGTTGTCAATCAGGGGAGTATATGCCCTGAGCAGCTTTTCAATTTTGGGGTAAGTTTCTTTATAAGGATTCCCTATTTGAAAGTCCCACGTCCATGGCGTGTGGCAACCCTCACAATGAGGATTGCCAGCACAGCCAGAGACATAGATCTCAAATGCTTTTCGCGTTAGAGTATATTGAGTGTCAATAATATTCATATTACTCCTTAGTGAACCGCAGCCACGTCAGTGCCAGAATAGAACTGACGATGCGCGTAATCTTCTTCTCGACGGACTTTATGGAAGTTCTTGACGTTAACAACAACCTTTATACCGGGGCTTTCGCCCTATTTCTGTGCTGCTACTCTTAATTTATCTTAGTTTGCTTTCCCAATATCGCCTTATCTCATACTTCTGTTTGATAGAAAGAGAAGATATGGCTTGCTTAATTCTTTCATCATTTGAAGTGTTGCGATATTCTTTTAGGTAGTAGTCCTCCATTAAGTAGCGGAAATATACCGCTTCTTCAAGAGAGGGGAAAGTTTTGAAGTAGAACCTATCTTTGTTTAAATAGAAATCAACAACATAACAACCGTCTTTTCGCATACTTACGCCTCTAAATCCGCTGGTGTTATCGGTGCGTTTTTGAACGTTATGTATGTTGTCTATTCGTTTTATTATTCTTAAATTACCTTTACAGTTGTTTAATGAATTTCCGTCAATGTGGTCTACTTCATTTTTCTGGTCTGGAATAAAGTTCATAACCATATTTGACATATCTTGAATTTTATTGCCATTTTTATATTGTCCTGTACATACACAATATTTATTTCTTTTTTTAGACAAGCGCCAATGATATTTAGATATTCTATCATAATCTTCTATATCAAAGTGGACGATATATTTTTCTTGATTGCAATAAAGTTCAAGCCTGGCCGGGTTTGTAGACAGATCATAAATATTGGGATTTTCTTTCATAGTATTCACCTCCTTTCTTAAATAGTGTTATATTTGTTTAATGATCGTAGCAGGCACACGGAGTAGACTATACCTTCACCCGGTCTGGGTGCCCCTTGGTAGTCGTTGAGGGCTTGCTTTCGCCTATCCCTGCTGATTGTCCATTGTTGCATCCTTCAAACTGTCACACTTTGGTGTTGAAGGCTTTAGGGTTTTCCAGCATATTCGGGGTTCCTTATTTAACGTGGCGTTACTGATATTCCTATCAGCATGAACATGTTAGTTTATCCCACCACTCGGATATAATTGTCAGTAATGGGTGCTCCACAAATGGCACAGTTCTCATATTTGCCCACATTCATGTGTCCGCTCTCGCACTTTTGCAAGTTATAATTGATGGCGTGGTATACGCATCCGCTCTTAACAGTGGCCTTAATCATTTCAGCGATAGCACGATAATCGTCTACGCGGGAATCACAATTGATATGAAGAATGGAGCCGCCGCTGAATTGGCTATCAAACATGCCCTGAAGATAAATGCGGTCAAGCATATTCGCGGTGGCAATTAGCGGAATGAACTGGTTAGAGTACAGCTTATAATCTTGTTGCAAGCCAAGAAGCTTATCCTTCTGCGCCAGCTTAATTGCGGAATTCTCACTGGGGGTCTGCTCTACATTATGAGCATATCCATACTTAGCGTCTGCTTCATCGTTCCACGAGTTCAGACGATTAAGAACATCCTTACAAAGCTCTTGCCCACCGGGATGAACAATGTTTTCACCAAGAATTTCAATTGCTTCATACAAGCCATTAATGCCGATGGTGGCATACTGCTTTTGCAAGCTCATAAATCCGTGATCATACAGAGGAAGAGCGTGTTTGTCAATCCTAAGCTTTAAGATATGGCGCTTGACATCATTGATCTTGATAGCGTACTGCGCTACAGTTTCAAGCTCTTTGAAGAACTCTTCTTTGCTGCCTTTAGCTTTTAGAGCAATATGCGGAACGTTTAGCGTTACCACACCAAAGCTGCCGATTTGAGTTGAACCCGATCCGAAGGAGTTAGTGTAACCCAGATATTGATTGTCACGATTTGAGCGCAATCTACAACAGCTAGAGAGGGTTGAACTTTCTCCTGCATAAATATTGATAAAGCCCCATTTCTGATTCTTCTGTGCGATATAGTCAAGGAACTTCTCGTCCATGATGTTGCGTGACTTGTCTACACAGAAACAAGCAGTTGTTACCGGGAATGTGATGGGGCTAATTTCCATCGTTTCATTCATCAAATCCAGATAAATGTCTTGAAGCTTTTTAACAAGCGGGATATTTTTCATGAAGACTTTCAAGAAAATAATCATCATAAACAGATACATTATAAAAACCAGACTGTAAACCACCCCGGAACGGCTGATTCATAGAATAAATAAGAGACTGAATTTCTTGCTTGACCTGTCTCCAAATATATTCTTCAGGAACGAGAGAGTTTTCTTTGATCTCTTTCTTTACAAAGAAACTCATCACAATCAAAAGGTCTGCAATACCAACCGCACCCATAACTTGGTTGCTGGCATAAGATGTAAAATGTACCATTTGCCCGCAGAAACTGGATAAGTGCTTTGCAGGAAGGGAGTTGATCTTTTTTACAAAGGGCAGCCCCTTAGACATTACATCCATGGCAGAGAAATTGAAACAATAGGGTTTCTGCACATTGGACAGGTCGTTAATATAGTATTCACCAACCAGCTCTCGCTCTACCATCTGATTAGCGAACTCGTGCCCATAGAGCTTCTTGCCGTACTTCCAAAGGAGGTACAAAGAATTCATACGGGTAAAGGGCTTGGGCAACTCATTTTCATAAGCCACAACAGTCATGTCATCGACATTACTATTGGCATCCACAGAAGCATCGGCAGTTGTGGTGGCGTCACCAAAGAAATTCTTGCTGAATACTCCCATATCCGTTTGGATACCAATTCCTTCCAGATCAAAAAGCTTTTGCGGGTACTTAGACTTCAGATACATATACAGATCTTCAAATTCTGGTTCATAAGTTGTTTTAAAATACATTGCATTCTCCTTTCATTCTTTCGTTTGATCATGAAGGATTGCCCATTGCATAATGTCCTTCCCAACAAGGTATTCTTCTCCATTGTAAAACACGGGAACCCTTGTAAAACCAAGCCGCAGCATTTCTTCAGTATCTGTATTCTCGATATAGCTCTGCCCAGTCTTCTTTAGCACGGCTTCAATTGTATTGCATAATGGGCAATGTGTGGTATAAAGTATCATTTTATTTCCCATGTCTGGCCTCCCAGTTTTCTTCAAATTCTTCCTTTGGAATAAATGCCAAGTAGAACAAAGTTCCCTTGTTATCTGGAAACTCTGTTATAATTCCACGTTCGTCAGCTTTAAGCTCTATTTGTTCTTCATCCCTTGTAGAGCCGCCGCCTAATCTATCCAAGAACCGCTGGTGACTTTCATCTATTTCTTCATCTTCATCTTCTGCATCCTCATACAGATTTTGGAATTTGCGCTCCACCCAGTATAATACAATAAGAACAAGAATGGTGGAATAGGCTGCGGCCCACGTAAGTGCCAAACTCAAATCGTGGCTTGTATACATAGTCCCTCCTTACTTAATGGTGATCTTTCCCTTTGCATTTTGCATCTCAATCAGAGACATAATAGAGTAGCAAGCAAGGTCTACGAGAGTATCTTCAATACTTTCGTCCTCAACACTCGGCGCAACTTTGGAGGTCATTAGATTGCATAGACGATTAAATTTATCGCTCATTCTCGTCAACCCACTAATCGGACCAAGCCGCTTCCAAGTGGATGCAAAGGAGTTGCCGTAGTCTTGATTCTTCTTGCTATACAGCGCTTTCATCTGATCTGCGATTTGGTTAAATGCTTGCTCATAGGTGATTGTTTCGTTCATGCTTCCTCCTGTTTCTTGCCGACTTCACTACGAGGACGGCCATAGACTTCTTTTAGTGTAGGATGTTTGCCGCAACTCTGCTTTTTGCTTTCCGGGCAGAATGGAAAGCCTTTGTACTTTTCACACTTGGGGACGAGATAGTACGCGAACGTCCCTCCAGTAGCTTCATTCACGCACTTGACCATTTCCTTGCAAAGAGAGCGAATTTCCCACTGTGCTCTGGCGCACAGACGTTCATTACAGAAATGCATAAACTCACGCAGATTCATTGTAACGGTAAGCGTGGTGCAACATGCATTAGGAAGAACCATTCTAGCGTCTTCTGCATCTACTCCCATAGAGAGCCATCGGTTGTACGCCTGGCTCAGATACTCCATGTCTTGCTTATAGCTTTCAACGGCTTCTGTTCCTAGAGCAATAATGGAAGGCGGAGTTACATAATTAAAGCCACCGTTATACTTTACATAACGCTGGCTTTGCACAGAAAAACTGGCTACTCTGTGTCTGGTTAGCTGAGCAAGCAGTGCTCTGCTTACTCCTTCCACTTCCCAAGTAAAGCTTACATGCTCCACCACAGATGTATGGCCGGAGCGTAGGCAGTTGTTGGTGATCCTCCCTTCAGGAGAAGGCTGGCTGTCATAGCATTTAGAAGCCGCCTCCTCAATCGCCATCACAGGATCAGTAGTAAATCTAGTTAACCTTACTTTCATATTGCCTCCATAGTGTTTTATTTGAATTACCAACAATCCACATGCAATGGAACCACCTTCTTTCTAGGAATTATCAGCTCTCTAGCTGTAAAACAATTATATCACCGTTTCCGTAACAAGTCAATATATAGTGTTTAATTTGTTTACACCCACAAGAACTGACGTTATGTTCCCCTATAAAGAGTACACAACGTCAATCTTTGTCGGCGGCGTAATTCGTTTACCTTTGTACAGTAACATTCAGGTAGTACAGCAAAGGTAAACAGAGACTATATTTTCCAGCGGTACTCAACTTGTTCATCATCATTGAACACAATAGTGTCCAATACAGTGCTTGCGATCTGGCGCTTTACTTCGTTGCTTAGGTCATCCCATTGACCAAGCATGTGCGCCACAGTGATTCGTTCCTTTTGAGGGATAACTTCTGCTTCTTTCTCGCGGATTCTTCTTTCAATGGCCAGCCGTTGTTTATCCAGCTCTTCAACCTTCTTGTTAATGTAGACCATCAAGGTTGGATTGGCTTGAGTGAGAGAAGAAACCAGCGTGTCAATTTCTTGTTCGACCTTTCCAAGGTCTATCTTTAGTTTGTTCACCTCTGGGGATATCAACGGAGCCGCATCGCTCACGTTTAGAAATGGCGTGAGCTTTTCTTTTAGAACCCTATAAGCTTCTGCTTCTACTTCTTCAATAAGTACGCCCTTATTGAGCCCTTGACATCCTTGCTGGTTAGTTTTATGGGAGCAATAAACTCGCCTCTTTACTATTTTCATTCTTGCCCCGCACTTGCCACAGAACATCTTACCAACAAGCCAAGATTTGATTGTTCTTCCTGATTGGTATATAGGGTTTGCAAGGATCTTATTGCGGCAAGCGATCCACTGAGAAGAAGGAATAATGCCTTCACTGGGCGCAATTGCCAAAGACATTCCTTGAAAGAGGTGTGCGGAGTGGGTGCTTTCTTTTGATTTATACAAATAGCACCCATGTTCTCCCGTAAACTCTTCTGGTGGCGAAACAATATTGACCCCTCTGGCTTGAAAGAAGCGGTAGATATTTAAGTCTGCCTTGACGTAGATTGGATTGATTAGAAGAAACACTAGCCCATTTCTTGTAACAGGCACGTTATCTCCGCCCAAACAATCTATAACCTTTTGATAGGACATACCAGGCTTTTCATACAGTTCAAATATTCTCTTTACAATTGGCATGGTGTTTTCATCTTGGACAAAAACGGTGGTTGTAACACCATGGAATTTATCAAGAGAAGCTTTGAAGCCTAAAGGAACTCTCCCTCCAAGACGAAACCCTTTCTGCATCCGTGAATGAACACTATCAACAATACGCTTCTGAATGGTTTCGCGTTCGAGCTGCGCGAAGACAATACAGATGTTTAGCATTGCACGCCCCATGGGAGTGCTAGTGTCAAACTTCTCCGTTGATGAAATAAATTCGACTCCATAGGATTGAAACTCATTCATCATGTTGGTGAAGTCAAGGATGGATCGGCTGATTCTGTCCAGCTTGTAGACGAATACGCGCTTAATTTCACGTTTTCTGATATCCTCCATTAAGAGTTGAAATGAAGGACGTTCTGTGTTTTTTCCGCTATATCCACGATCAATATATGTTTTATATTCCTCTCCTTTCAGTTCATATTTGCAAAAATCTATTTGGCTCTCAATGGAAATACTGTCTTTCTTGTCAGCAGATTGGCGGGCGTAGACAGCGTTGTAAGGCATGATTTCTCCTCCTTAAAATGAGAGCCGCCGACACTTTCATTATAATGTCGGCGGCTTCTTGAGTCAATACACTGAAACTGTTATAAAATTTAATATAGTTTTGAGCGCTTCTTCAATCAAGGCGAACTGTTCTTGTAGTGATTTTACTTGCGTGGTTGACACCACTTTATGACTAATTTTCATTTGCTTCTCCCTTCTTTTTCCATGGTTGCTGCAATAGAAGCTCTCTAAGGAATGTGCGTTTATAGGGAACGTTGCTCGTTGCGATACAATATCTTAATGCTCTACTTTCTGCTGTAAGCACACAATATTTCTTTGCACGAGTAATGGCGGTGTATAGCCATTCCTTTGTAAGTAACCGCGCAGAAGACATATCAAAACCGACAATCACAAAATCTGCTTCAGACCCTTGTAGCTTATGACAAGAGAGAGCATAGCCTAGTTCGATATGAGAAAGCTTGCTTCGGGGAATCTCAATCTCTCCCCACAGATCAAACTTAACAATTATGAAAGATTTGTCATAGCTTATGAAGGTAATAACCCCTCTATCTCCGTTGTACACGGCACAATGCTCAGGCTCATCTTCCCCGGCTTTTAGGGGGCGTTCTGCATCATACATGTTCTTGGTGCAGATTACCCGGTCATTCAACCGGAGTTCATAGCTTGTGCTTTCATCTTCCTTGCCAATGAGAATAGACGTGTCATGATTCTCTGCATTAATATAATTTTGAACGTCTTTGTTAATGCGCAATGTGCAAGCATCTCCACGGGTTTTCATCGGAACAACAATTTGAATACTATGGCGAGATACTCCGCTTTCAATCAGCGCTTTATAGTTGTCAACAATATTATCTCTTGTCAGCAAAGGGCTACTGTACACTTCAAGCAGCAAATCTTTGAGATCTCCACGCACTTCTTTACCAACCCAATCAGCGTCGCAAAGAGGTTCTTGATTGCGCACTTTCATACTTTGAGTAATGATGGCAGACTTGGCTGCTTGGCGATGAATCTTCGTGAGACGGCCTACCGTGATCACTCCGCTGTCCAGCATATCGCGGAAGAGATTGCACAGTCCAATGGATTCAAGCTGTCCATCATCTCCTAGCATAATCAGCTTGCTGCCCGTGGGGATAGCTTCAATTAACTTGGCAAAAATTTCTGCGCCTACCATGGAGACTTCATCAAGGATAATAATGTCATAGGGCAGCGGATTGCTTCGGTTATACGCAAAGCCAAGTCCTGGTTGATAACCTAAGAGACGATGAATGGTTGATCCTGTAACGCCCGTAACCTCTGTTAATCTTGCAGCGGCTCGTCCAGACAAGGCGCACTGTGCAAAGTATTTTCCTTTCAGAACTTGTAGGACGCCTTTAACGGCGCTACTTTTACCTGTACCAGCAGCGCCTGTAATAATGGATACATTATTTTTCAACGTACCATGAATGGCCTGTTTTTGTTCGTCTGTAAACTTCCAGCCGCTTTCTTCTTCCATATCAGCAATGGCTTTGTCCGGGTCAATGCTTACTTGAAGAGGTTCGGATGAAGCAAGACGAAGAAGGTCTTCTGCGATTTTATACTCCAGTTCGTACAAATATTTGAGTGCTATCTTATCTTTTGAATCTCCCCACCAAATTTTATCATCTTGATAAAGAACTTGTAACGCTTTGCGTAATGGTTCCTGATCCTCTAACTTTAGATCGTAAGAAAGTGCATCCCACAAATCCTGGGGATAGCACCAGGTGTGCCCGGCCTCTGCTTGACAATTCATAAAGTGAATAACATAAGCTTTTACTCGCCTTGGATCCTGTGGAGAAATTCCTTTCTTCATAGCAATAGCGTCTGCCCTAGCCCAGCCGATTCCGTCTACTGTGTCAATCATGATATATGGATTCTCTTCAATCATATTAACCAGTTCGTCTGCGGAAGACACTCTATTTAGTAAAGACGCAATAGCCTCAACAGACAACCCGTATTTACCAAGGCGAGAGAAGGCTTTTGCTTGATCTAGCCGGGCATGAAATTTATTGATAATATTTTGTGCAGTAGATTTGCCCACTCCTTTGATGTTTTTCAGCGTTTCTATATCTTTCTGCTGAATTGTCTCAAAAGGGTTCTTTAAGTTTTTATGAACCAGGTCATATTGAGCAGGAGATAGAATGGTCTTTAAGTAGTTGTCTCTATCATTTTCATCATCAAGATTATAATGCTCTTCAAAAGACTCTACTTTGTAGGAACAGCCGTATTTCTCCTCCATTGAGTAAATACCTGTCATACGATATTTTGTGCCAGGATTCAAGGAGAACACCTTACCTTTAATAACAATGTGCGTGGGGTTATAGGGTTCCCCCTCAATCAAATCGGTGATTTCACAGGCGGCAATAGCGAATCCGCCCGGAGAAAATGCTGTACGCGGATAAAGGATCCGCTCTACCTGTACATCACAAACGATTCTTTCAGTTGGTTTCATTGTGATTTCATCCTTTCATTTTCCAAGACAAGCATACCTGTGGGGGTTACTTCGCGGATAAGAGAAGTATGGAAGCGATAGATGGAATCATAGTAAATTTTGGGGAAGAATGTATCATCTCTCCGTATGCCAGTAAGCAATAGGAGATTTCCTCTAGAAAACCAGGATTCGTCTGTTCCTTTGGTTCCGTCTGGTTCTTCATAGGGAATGGATTTATCATAGGCAGCAAAAGACTGGCTATAATACTTCACCGTAATAACACCGTCTGTTGTGAGAAGTGTGATACTATGTTTGTTTTTATTCTTATCCAGCACGGTTCCACATACCCTATATAGTTTGTACTTCTCTGCTTTAGACCCGCCTTTTTTACTTTCCTTTTCAGTTATTTCAATTACTTCTGGAGAAACGGGAATGTCATTCCAATTGCTTATACCATATTCCTGAACATTCACATGAGCAAGTTCGTGGGGGCCATGGTAAAAAGACAATGTTTCCATTTCCCAATGCGACAATGTTCCTTGACAATATTTATCCCAAAGGGTGTTTGCATAATTAGCGACAACCGCCTTGTTGTACAGATCAAGAGTGGCAGGCTGTTTAAGCCATTCGTTAAGAGGAGCAATAGCAGACTTATACCATTTCTCAAAAGCTTTTACGTTCAGCAGAATTTCTTGATTCTCTGTATAGCGATAGTGCTCTCCTTCTTTTAGAGAATCTAATAATTCATTCTCAAAAAAGATTTGTGCGATTGCTTCTGTTAATTTGTAGTTATCTTTATCTTGAAACTTCTTGATATAAGAGCGGTATTCTGTTACTCGTCCAAGGAAGTCAAGCTCTTTAGGAATAAGGCCAAGAGATGAAACGCTCTTGATATTCCGCATATTAATTACTTCCTTATTAGGATTGTCCTTTTTTGCTCTCCATAGAATATATTTTCGCATGATCTCATGCCGTGGGATCTTCTCCAATTCATCAAAGCTGCCAGCCTTGATAAGAGATATCATTGTGGTTTTCTGAAGTGGCACTCTATTGCAAAAATCAAGCAGAGATGTATATGGGCGATTGGCAATGATTTGATTTACATCATCATCTCCAACCCCGCACAGTGCTTTTAATCCAAAGATGATTCTGCTGTTCTGGGCGTCTGGCCTAAATCCAAAATCAGCAGTATTGATCTCTGGGAGTGCTACCTCTGTTCCTTGATTTTGCATGTTAGAAATTGCAGTAGCCGTTTTCCCATAGTTGGTTGTGCCTCCTTCATCGCTTGAATCGTCCGCCGAAGCATTGATTGTCAAGCAGGCAGTTTGCCAGTAAACAATAGGATAGTGATAAGCCAGGTTCATTTCCTGCAATGCTGTTGTGGAATAAGGAAGCGTATGACAGCGGGAAAATGCGTAACCGAGTTGCGGCTGAATCAAATATTTCCATACGTAATTCAGCATCGCAGAAGATGTATGAATTTCTTTCCCTTTTTTCAAATACAGCTCTTTGCAAGAAGAGACAAGCTCTTTTATTTTCTTTGACACGCCTTTTTTCAGCTTGTTAGCCTCGGGCATTGTGAAGTCAGATATATGCGGATCCATGACCAGCTCCAGCATGTCCTCCTGCTCAATAGAACAGCCATAGTTTGTAAGCAGGTATTTCTCTAAGACCTTTATTTCATCTTCATTTAGACCGCTATCGCGCATCTCCTTATACCAAAGGGAGATATCTTTCTTTAACGCACAATAATGATCCAGAGGATTCATGTCTTCATTTGCCATTAGGCGCATCACAGAGTTCGCCAGCGCCAGCTCTTTCAAATTATAGGGCAGCGACTTGCGTATGGCTTCAGAGCCGACTGCGCTATCAAACTGGAAGAGGTCTACAATTTTGCCCTGTTGAGCCATCTCCCACATTTCTTTGGTTTCATAATCCAGCACATCGGGATGTAGATATTTATCATAGGTGGCCTTCAGGCTTCCTTGATCCTGGATATATCCATCATTCGCAAGCAGCCCCAAACAAAGCTGGATTTTCTGTACGGCATCTGTAACTAACAAGTCTACTTTTAGTGCGCCCGCTTCGTCAGAATCGTGCATCTCCCAGCAGGTGATGCGCGTTCCATTGGGGGCTTTCATCAGGCTGTTCTGATTCACATAGTCTGAGTTAAAGATATAAAAGCCACTGGCATGAACGCCGCGCCCTGATACCAATCCTTCAATCTCAAGCACAGTGTCAAGCAACAACGGATGATAGCTGTTGATTTTGTCAGCAAAGCCAGGGACGGGGGCCCAGCCTTCTTCTTTATTGCCGTTCAAACATTCTTGAATACTCCACACTTTGCCGCGTGTGATGGGCACCAGGGCTGAAATTTCTCTTGCCACCTTTACATCTATGCCTAGCCCACGAGCAGCCGTTTGAATGGCCGCTTTGCTTGTCTCATGCTTGAAGGTGATTATGTTCAGACACCGATTTTCTCCAAACTCATCTCGCATCATCTGAAAAATGAGCGGACGTTTGGACGGGCTGAAGTCCTCATCTATATCTGCCAGTTCAATCTTTGTCGCATGAGCGTGCCGCCACCAGGGGAGGTTCCATTTCACGCTATCAACCTGTGTTATATCCATTAGATAACATAGCATGAAGCCACAGGCAGATCCTCGTCCGTTGCCGACGAGACTCACCTGCCATGCCTTCTGCACAATGAACTGCACTAGATTATAGTAGCTGGTCATTCGCTGCCCTAACTGCTCTGAAATTGCGAGCACTTGTTGCAACTCAATATCAATGCGCTTTGCCAATTCAAGTGTAAAAGGGATGCGCTTCTCTCTGGCTCCTCGTTCACATTCGGCCAAACAAAACCTGTCCTGTTCATAAGGGCTAGTGGAGCAATAAGCAAGGGAAGGGCACTGGTTATAAAAAGGAGCGAAGCCGTCTCCAATCTCAAAGGGAGGGAGCTTGCGCTGAGGGATGATTGTACTGTGAAACAGACCATAATCGCCCGCATTTTTACAGGCATCTACAATTTTGATTGTGTTCTCAAAACCGCTGAGAATATCTTCTAATGAAAGATAGTCTCGCATGCGGGCAATCATTTCTTCTTCTGACTTAAAATAAGTGCTTTCATAAAACTCGCCCACTTCTCTTTCTTCCTCGTGGGAAAGCAGGAAGTTTTCATGCAACACTCGCTTGTCTGCTGTAAGATAATGAACATCGTTTGTGATAATCCAAGGCAGACCATACCATTTGCAGAACTTAACAGCCCAAGTGTTATATTTGATTTGATCTTCTGACAGCCCGGGTTGCAACTCAATGTAAAAATTTTCTGCTCCAAAGATGGAACGACACCAATTTACAAAAGCAATACTGCCATCTACATTATCAGCAAGTATTAGCTTATCAAACTCTCCTCCAAGACATGCTGTGCTGGCAATAAGATGTCCTGGGTTAGGCTTCACAATTTCTTCTAGGTCGCTATAAAATGTGGGAACACGCTCAACGCGCTTGTAAGTATAGGCTCTCTCCCATGCGCGAGAGCTCAATTCCCGGAGCTGTCTGTGACCTTCCTTATCCTTGGCTAATAAAACAAAATGATAGAATTCTGGGCTTTCTATGGCGTACTTGATCTTGCCATTATCCATTTGGATAGGCGGAGTATCGTGGCAAAGATAAATCTCATTGCCCAGAATCAAAGTAAAGTCCAGGTCTTCCTGTTTTGCTTTGATCTTCTTGATAGTGTTAAGCGCTTTGATATGGGCGCACAAGGCTTCATGGTCAGTAATAGCAAGGCCACGCAGCCCCATAGAGACTGCGTGGCGGATTGTTGCATCTACTTTATTTGTTGTGTCAGTTAGCCTGGTATTAGAGCCCATATCCGTATGACAATGTAATTCTGCGAACATAAATCCTCCTTTGGTTATTGAAGGAGTTTACTGATAGGCTCATACTTGCTTCCAATAAAAGACACCATATAACAATCTTGAACCAGAATATCCCCCAATTCATGGTATGCCTGAGAAATAAACTCCACAAATGCTTCATTATCCTTAGCAGAATTTTCAGCGGCCTTTATATAACTTTCTGCCATATCTATGGGCACAAGATAAAATTTATATGCAATCCTTACAATCTCATATATGCCTTCTTCAATGAAGCAATTTGCATTTGTATTTTCCTTGCGAGTAATAGCTACCCAGTCTCCTTCAAACAGGAGCGCGTTGTTATCAGATTTCCAGTTGGTAAACAAACCATAATGATCTTTTTCTATATTTACCAATCCTTCTTTATACTCTCCATCCAGTAGTTCGATATATGGTTCGTCATTCATAATGAATAGCAATCCGATAACTGACTCGTCTCCTTGAACCGGCTTCCCCTTAACAATGGGAAGAAATCCACTCATATGCTGCTTCCTCCTGGTCTTTATCAAGCAATATCAAATAATACATTGTGTTCAGCGTAGCAACAATCATCATACCTTTGTGCAATGTAATTGACTGAATAACAGATGTTACCAATGTTTTGCTGCTGGAACATTTCCTTAAAATCAAACAACCGTATTTATTTATTTCTGGCTTGATACAGCAGTAAAAAGAAGCGTCACATGTCTCACCAATATATCCTCTTCTAAGTGAATCCTCGCACTCTTTTCCGTTTTGTTGAATACTTGCAACTAACGTGTTAAACTGTACCAATGCAGTCAAAACAATTTCCTCCGTTTACTTAATAATCATGCTTTGTTTCTCAACGATTTGTGCGCCGGGGATATCTTCGCCCGCTTCAAGAGCCTTCTTGATTTCTGTCTTGTTGGGTTCGGGATTCATACGAATTAGATCCTCGCGCCCATCTTCTCGGGCCTGCTTAATAAACTGATCACTATCGGGGATATCAACGGACTTGGTACACCTAAAGGAAATGGATACCCTAGAAGAAGAGAACTTCTGTCCGTTCAAAAAACCGGATAAATAATCTCGCAGGCGCTCAGCTTTGTTTTTAGCCAGCCGTTCGCGCTCCGCAAAGGCGTCCTTTTCAGCTTTATACGCTGCGGCATCAGATGTGAGATTCTTGATGTAACAGGCAATGTTCTCAATCTTCTCATCTCGTGCCATAATAAGCTGATCCAGCGCTTCCGGATCCAGAATCTCTCCTGTTTCATAATCAACAGCATCAATAATAGCCTGATTGATTTCATAAAGATTTGCCATGGTTATTCCTCCTTTATTTGCTTAATGCGTTTTTCTGCAACTTGAAAGTAATTATTGTCTATCTCAATTCCAACAAATTTTCTTCCGCACTTCAATGCGGCTTCTCCCGTACTTCCAGAACCCATAAAAGGATCCAATATTAAATCACCAGGGGAAGAACTGTTCAATATATAGTATTGCAACAGATCAACAGGCTTCTCAGTTGGATGCAGTTTTGAGCCTAGAATGTTATCAAATTTGTGAACCGTTTTAGAATCTCCTATATTATTAATCCATTTTGCTTTCCCTTTACGTAGGAACAGGACATACTCACAATTCTTCATATAATACTGAGAGGGGGTGCAATTATTCTTTTCCCAAACAAGTATATTATGAAGAGAAAAACCAGCATCATGGCTGGCGGCTAGCATCGCATGCATATTCAAAGCATTCGTAAAGATATAACAATGCGATCCGGGTTTAAGAATCCTATACAGTTTAGGCATCCAATCCTGTGGAGAAATATTGTTCTGATGGGTAAAGAGTTTTCTGTTTCCATGCAGCATTCCTTGGGGACGCTTTGAGTTTTTTCCATCCTTGTCGCCGCCAGTAATTGTACGATAAGGAGGATCAGTTACTATCAAATCTACAGAGTCCTCTGCAAAAATGTCAAGCATTGAAATGCAATCGCCATGTAAAAGATACCACGGGTCTTCTTTGAAGTGTTGTGTTAGAAGATCAAAATTAAAGCAGCTCAACTCCGCATTAAAAGAAATTGTTCCTGACGATGCGAGTTCTATGCTGGCCGAACGATCCACATTTTGTATCTCTGAACCACACGATAAATTACATTTTGTAATTTCTTTTAAGATAAAATTATCTGCATTGATTTCAATGATTTTTGTAACCATATGATACCTTTCTAGTATACACTCAGTTTAAAGTTTTCCATAGTTTGTCCAATAAAAAACCACTCTTTTATCCTGCGGGGGAATACTGTGGCTGCTACGAAGAATTTCTTTACTCCCTTCGTAAACAATAACGGAATTACAATCAAGTTGTTCTTTTATCATCTCAAGTCTATCTGATATAATTTTCATTGCTTCTTTAACTGCTCCATTATACGTCGGGAACCATTTTTCAGATGCGCCATAAGCAAGAGGGCTTGTGCCTCCATCTTCAAAAACAATGTATCCTTCTGGATTTTCTTGATAACCTGGCATATTACTTCTCCTTTGCTTCAATTGTATGTCCAGCGTCTTCTTCAGTAAGATGCATTTCATTTAATGTGAGCAGCATTTTTGCTTTTCTATAACTGGATACAGCCGGGTATAACGGCTCTCCTGTTTCTGGGTGCTTACAGATATAACTAGTGGCTGTTATCGTGGCGCTATCAACATAAGGATCTTCACCGGGCTTGTGATGAACAAAATAAACTTTCATTCCAGGATGCATTTCTTCATACTTTATCAATATAGTCCCCTCCTTAAAACCAGAAATTGTTTTTTTCTTTTTCTTTTAAATAATCTTCAGCCTTTTCTCCCATAGGCCATTGTCTGTTGGTATACCATACCTTTGAGTTTGGACGCCAGAGACTGTAATAGTCGCAATAGAAATTAAATTCTGAAGAACTATTAGGGTTATTTTTACAGTAAGGGCACCAATAGCAAAGAGGGGAGGGCTTTGGTGCCCATACCCCCTCTTCGTTGCTTTGTTTTATCTTGAAAAGAATCTTTGACAGCTTGTTCTCAGCTCTTGAGATCCATCCGGGAGATTCTACAGCCCGCTGTTCGCCAAGAGCAATGAAATCATAAACGAAAGAACTGATTTCTTTTTCTGGGAACCTATCTTTTAGTGCGAGATAGTAGATGTACATCTGAAGCGGAGACTTTAACTTGTCATCTCCATAAGGCTTTTTACTTGACTTATAATCCACAATGCCGAGGGAATCTAAATTGCGTTTTTCCCCTCGCACTTTGTCAATTACACCAAATAAAGTGACGCCGTTATGATTTATTTCAAAGGGCATCTCGGCTCCGATTGTGTCCCATTCTGGGTCATGCTCTTCATCTGATAAGTGGGATAAGAAATTCTCAACCCTTTTATTATATGAAGGGATGCCTTCTTCCAACCTATTCCATTCGTGCTTATATTTTACCTGAAGAACATTAACGCCGGGGATATCTTCATCCTCATCTGGATTTGATTTATTTTTGCTGCGCCATCCCGTATAAAGAATATCTTTCAATCTCTCATAATCCAAATTTCCATGCATTATACCAAGAGAACATTCTTCTCTTGCCTTATGAAGCAGAGTACCGAACTCAAGCGCCAATGTTTGTTCTTTTGGCCTTTTCTTCGCGATGTATTTTAAATAAAAAGCAAAAGGACAATTTATATCGGTATCAAGTGCAGTGTAGCTGAATCGCGGGTTTGTGCTTTCATTCATTCTGTAAACGCTCCAAAGTTATATTCAATACATTTCCTACTAGCTAAGTAGTCACATAAATGCACTAGCTTAGCTTGCCAGTCTCCGCCATCTGGGGTTGGCAACATGAAACAAGAGAATCGGCTAATACTCCACTTGCCCATGTGAGATCGAATAGAGGAAGCTATGCGGCTTATCACCATTCCGTTGTGAAAATTCTGCTTGATTGCTTGATTTTCAATAAAAGCAGCGGCAAGCAATGGATGCTCATGAACGGTATGGTCTGTGTTCCCCAGCTTCATACAGTCATGAAACATCAGTGCCACAATGATCTCATCGTCTAATTGTTCTCGCGTTATAAGATCATCTGAAAAAACGTCAGCAAGGTAATATAAATCAATGTCTGCCTTACAAAGCTGATGGAATATACCTATGGCAGCTTTTGTATGCCGCACCAGTCCGCCTTGTCCCAATGCGTATGTCGGATGGTGCTTGCCTGACGCAGACGCCGGGATAGTAAAAAAATAGTCTGGAACTTCCGCCAGACAGTGTTCTGCAAAATTACGCAATTCTGAATTTGTAATCCAGGATAATTCTTTGGCGAACACCTCAACTCTCTGTTCTTTATTCAATGGTCATTCCTCCTTTTTTGTTTCAATCTCAAATTTCGTTTTCATTAGCTCCTCCAACACTTTCCTACCTCGATCTGTTGGGCTATCTTTTTTCCTTAGTAATCCTTGTGTGTCAAATAAAATCCATGTGGTCACATAAGGGGTAAACATCCCCGCTAAGCATATAAGCTTGTCTGCATACTGATCTGCTTCTGGTGTATAAGCTTCTTCGTATTCCTTATCCAACGCGAGGAAAACTTCTTTTACCCCCAATGATAAAACAATATCGCGTTGTATAGTAGAAATATTGGAACCACATAGAGCAACAGTAAAGCTGCCTTCCTTGTACATGGTATAAGACTGCATGGCGCTCTTCTCAGCTTCTACAAGGCAGATCTTTTTTGACCTGAGAATCCCTTCCTTCACGAAGTTCAGCCCATATAAATAGTTTCTTAAGGGATGTCGGAAGTCTTCCCCTTGTAAAATAGTAGGCATGTATTTACATCCTGCCGCAATTTTTGCCTCATCAAAAGAGCGCGACCTGATACCAATCAGATTCCCATCCATATCATAATGCGGAATAATTGCTTCGTTATCTGCAATGTTAAAGTGAATGTGGTATTTCTGTAAGGTTTCTTTGGAGATACCATCCCGCATCCATTCTATTGGAGGAATATCTGCATAGTATTCCAACAGATTGGGTGGAATGATTCGCTTTGGAGCAACAGGAGCGATGCTACTTTTCTTGGCGTACTTGTTCAGTAGCTCCCAATCGTCTGAAATACCGGCAGAAGAAACCAGCGTGGCAAACCCCACATGCTGCTCCAGTGCAACCTGTAAAACGCTTTGCATGAAGCGCAACGCTTCAAGGAAAGAGCATTGCCTTGAACGCATCACTAATTCATAAATGTCAAAGCTATCACCACAATGTGTGAAGCAATGAAAGCGCTGATTGTCGGGATAATAATAAAGCTTGTAGCTGCCTTGATGCTTGGGATTATGGCAGATGGTTTGAAAGACAATAGGCTTAGTTTCATCGTTACTATCTTTATGATAATCACTTGACCCAAGCGCTAATACAAGTTGAATAATCTGCTCAACTGTAAAATCTCGTTTAACTTGGGCGCGATTGATAATATCACCCCCTTAGCGCCCAGTCTTATTATTCAACATAGGGCAATTCGTTCAATATATCCTTTGGAATGTTCTCTTCCCATATAAATGAATTTTCCAAAATATAATTATTGTATGTTGAAGCGGTTTTATTGGCTCTCATCTTGGCTTGCTCAGCCCATGAAAACTGTTCTGTCCCTATCGCATAATTTTTGTACTGATTATATGTTAGCACGTCTGCATTATACGAAGAGATCATAGATCGAGCGGAGTCTTCAACCTTCTTTATGGTTGCATAATTTGTAATATCATCCGCTTTTTGTACGTTGAAGAACCATCGGTTCCATAAATAGCGCCCAGGTGGCGTAGCCGCTGCGAGCAGAATGACCCCAATCACAACACAAATAGTTAATAAAATTTTACGCTTAGCGCTGTCCATCAGCTATTACCTCCGCTTATTGTAATAATAGGAGCATCAACCTCAAAGGGAATATCAGAGTAAAGATAGATACCAGTCCACTCAATGTAACGACCATCAGGGGTAAAAAAGAAAATACCACTGTCGTTCTCTCCATAGCTGCCATCTACATCGGGCAACCATATATTTTCATAGCTGTCATATCCGTAATATTTACTATCCGGGGTAAGGAAGCTATTTAGACTGGAAACTTTTCCATCAACAACAAATCGCCCTACAATGCCGCCACCTTCTGTAAATAAAACAATATACCCGAGAGGCTTATCAATCTCACAGATCAGCGTATTGGCCTTTTCTCGTTGCCCGTTAACCCAATAAGCTCTGCGGATTAGATTATACCGCTCAAGAGAATAATCAATATCTGTTGGGGTTGGCTGGTTCTCCTGCAATTTGTTTCCAGAAGTCGTTGCATTGATGATGTCTTTATCAGCCCCATTAAATTTACAACCAGCCATTATGAACAATAGACAAATTATCAAACAAAATATAAGAAGTTTTTTCATTTTACTTTCATTCCTTTCGCTCTTACCACATTGTAAGTTCTGTCTTATTTCTTATGCCTTCCTGTTCAGTAATGTCTGTTTCATCCAAGATGGATTCCACAGTTGTATTTGCAACATTTAAAAGCTTGTAGTCTTTATCTGTTACAAAGAGATCCGTTGTGCGTAGAGTGCCATAATCAAAGTGAACAAAGACCTTAACATGATTTAGTTTGCCACGGCGCACTTTATAGACATGATAGACAAGATTAGGCTGTTTCATAAACGCTTGGCCCTGCTGCGCCAGGATAGACTGTACCGCTGCCAGGTCTTTTTGTGAAGGCGATAAAACGCAGATGCCTATATCAACTTTGTCAGCAATTGCTTTACTCCCTCGGATCAATGATTGATCAGGATCTTCAGCACCCTTCCAGTCACCATTGGCTTGTGTGCTGGAGTCAATATGAATATTCAGCCTATTTGCCAGTGATTTCATTCGATCAGCAAACATCACCAGAACATTGTCCTCACGTAGACTAACACCGCGTGATTTTCTGCTAATCTCTTCCAGCATCTTAATGCTGGTATGGATATAATCAAAGAACACAAAGGCGATATTGTACTTGAGCTTATACTTGCGAATGGTTGCCTCAAGATCGTCTGCGTTGAATTGCGCAATTTGAACCAGATAAAGAGGGGCTTCTTTTATGATCTGCGCCGCCTTCTTAACTCTTGCTTCCTCTCCTGACTCATATTTCCCATCCAGAATATGATCCTCGGGAACATTAGAAACATAGGCAAGAATCATAGATTGCAGTTCGTCAATCTCTAACTCTGTGCTAATATAAAGAGTAGGGGAAGCATTCCCGGTCTTAACCCAGCGTTGTTTAGTAGAATCATAAAGCTTTGGTACAGCCGCGTAGCATGCGTCCGCTATAGACAGCCTTGTTTTACCAACGCCGGTGGGGGCGGTGCGCATGTACAGCTTTTTCAAACGCCTTCCGCGACATATAGTTGTAAGTTTCTTACTGTTTAAACCCATGCCCATCTCAGGAGTCTTTTTAAGTTGCTCAATCAATTCTTCCGCACCGTCGCCAGCCTGGCACTCCAAACTTGTAGATTCCGTTCCGAACATTTGCTTTACATCAATCAAGTCAAGTTCATATTTTGAAAGGATATCTTCTACTGAACAACCATCCAGCCTTTCTTGTAAAACCTGTTGTTCGTCCACATGCATAATATCTGGGTTATAAAACGAGGAAATATCAAACCCTTTAGACTCTAGGGCGTTCAGAACAGAACATTTTTTCAACGAGTTGTAATAGTAATCAAAATTGCCGGGGCTTGATAGCTCGACCGCCTTAGCAATATAATCCATTCCTCGATTGTCTTCAAAAATCTTATGCTGCTTGGGGTAATTTGTAAGATAATCATCAATAACGGCTTCGTTGATTTCTTTTACTCCATTGTGGGCTAGATGATCCACAGCCGCGAAAACAATCTTATGGAATCTTTCGGGGAAATCATCTGGAGTCAATTTATAATTTTCATCCATGAGCAGAAGCGGGTTTTGAATGATACCTGACAATACGTTGATTACTGCCATTTTGTTTTTAACCATTCCATTCCTCCTTTTATAGATCTTCTAATTTGTAATGAAGCCCGTTTGACCATTTATTTGGATCAATATGCACTATTACTTCATCATTTTGAATGGAATGCTGACTGTTATAAGTGTTTGCTTCTGTGGCTATACGGAAGAATTCTTTTGCCTGTGTTAGTACATAAGGGATAATTCCAATGGATTGAATATCAGAAGGATTTTTATTCTGATAGTCATAAAAATAGCGAAGCGCAAGCAGCATATCTTCATAGGAGATATTGTCACTTTTGAAGTCTTTGATTTGTTTACGTAGATAGGGGGTGAGTGATTCAAGCTGGAACTTATCACAAAGGTAGGCTGTAAGCTCAATCAAAGCCGGATCTGATAGCTTGGAAGCTTTAGTAGCATCTTTTGCTCTCGCGGCCTGTTTCATAATATTCAAACAAGCCTCATGATACTTTTTACCTTTCCATGATGTGCAATCTTCTCCCAAGGGAAGCTTACAAGAAGCGCATATGCTTCGTGCCATAACCTCCTCCTTTCAAAAAAGAACAACCGGGGCGTTGTAGCGCCCCGGTTTATATTCACTTCAAATCATTCAGCATCTTTTGAAGATCTTCCTCGGACATGTTCTGCAAGGAGGCATCTCGCTTCTGCTCAAGAATTTCCATAATGCGCTGGCGCTTGTTACGGTTCTCCTCAGCAGCCCTTCGTGCCGCCGCTTCTTCCTGCTTAACCAGGAAAATATGCTTGATGATTTCAATCTTGTCGGTTAATACGGTATTGTCATTGTCCTTTTGCATCAGGCTTTCTCCGCCCTGTTCCCGAAGTTCTTTTGTCATTGCCCGATAGATCGCGTCCAACTGCGTAGAAGACAGATCCCACAAGTCTTCAACAGACAAACTTCCCTTATTAGTGGCAAAACGATACTTCCTACGAGTGGCGATTTCAAACAAATTCATTTTAAGCCCTCCATTGTTTTAATTATTGAAAAATGATTCGGGGTCAAACCATTTGTCTTCGATAATATTACCGATAATTTTCGTAGAAGAACCTAATCCTTTAAAAGCAATACGAGCGTACTTTCCTTTCATGTCGTTGAAACGCTCTACACCAACAACATTCATAATGTTCATAATGTAAGGCATAGACTTTTCATTTCCATCAAATTCCTTAGCGCCAAGATAGCCGTGCCCGAGGCAATGGTTCCCATATACCACGCTGTAGCCGCTACCTTCCATTGCCATAGAAAGAACCATGCACCCATAATCACTCATAGACAAATCGACGTAGGTGATTTGCATATTAATGATTTTATAGCCATCACGAATCAGACTGTCGGTAGTCATTGAATATCCACCGCCCATCAGAACTTGATCTTCATAACGCGCTCGGTTGCGCCCTTGACTTTTACAATCAAGTCGTTCCGCTTTGTAGAGCTGAAGCCAAGACCAGAAAGCTGATCCTCTGCCATTTCTACTGCCATCTTGCTGCCGAGAGCCTCGAATACTCGCTTGTGCTCTACAAGTTCCTGCTTCAAGAACTCATTGTAGAAACCGTTCGGAGATTCGGGATTTACACAGCCATTCAGCATGAAGAAGTAATGACGATGGCCGATGCCCTGCTGTTCATCCCAATAGTTCGGGCTGTACATGATAACGCTAACAGGTACAAAGGTGTTAGTCTTCATGTTCCACACATCTCGAGAGGTGAACTGAGAGGGCAGCTTTTCATCAATGGAGAAATTACCATGCTCATCTAGTGTAACAGTGGCAACTTCCACATCTTCATTTTGACGGAGCGCCTTCCTGTAATCATAGCGGTATACCTTGCCATCGAATTCGATCTCGGCTCGGAAACCACTCTTTCCGCCACGGTTACAATAACAATGGACGAAGAAGCGATACTGGCCGCTGTGCATGGCGGATTTCACGGGGAAGGTGATATTCTCAACCGCAGGAACTTTGTATTTCGGATTAATAATATCAACATCAAGATTGCCGCCGCTAAAACGAGAAATCTTACGAGCATAAAAGATTTCTACGTTGTGGAAACTTTCGATACAATGCGCGTCAAGGTCATTACCGTCATGATAGTCTACATCATTCCACTGAATACTAAACCGCAATACGCCGTCTACTTTACCGCCAGCCTTTTTAACGTTGTCCCGGATATCGCTGTCGGTCATGTTACCTGCATAGGCCCAAGAAAAACCATTGTTCCACTTAAACATTGTATTGGCGTCCTTGTTTTGCGGCGCAACCAGGGAAACCATATTGGGTTCGTAGCGATTTTCCATGTATACTTCCACTTCTTTTGCCGTGGGAAGTACATCAGAAACAAACTTTTCAATGCCAATCTCTTCCACACGGGAGAACTGTTTGGGGTTTTGCTTTGTTTCACTCATTAGCTCGTCAAAAACAGAACCAGCTACACGCTTGGCAGAATCACGGTTAACAAAGAGAATATTGTTCACAGTGATATCATCCAATGTGGCAAAGCGCCGAGGCAGCGATTCCAGATATCCCAATTCTGTAATGGTTTTTTTAGCGTCTTCAAGCATCTTCTTTGTGAAGATTGCCTTGGGGCGCTTATAATTAGAAGGAGCCACAATGGCTTCATACTTCCTAACAGCGGTATCCAGCTCCACGCCTTCAGAAACATCGGTCAAAAGAAGACCAATGGAATGATTGCGGATCCTACCAATTACATCGCCAACGGTATTGGCAATAACCCAGGGATATACTTCCTTTTGAGCCGCAGTCAGATGACTATAGCGGCGCTTATAATTCAGGAATTCTTCAAGTGCCCGTTTCCATTCTTCGCCCTTATAAAGCGTGTTGGAAACAATCAGTTCCATTACAGTGTTCACCGCTTCTTCGGAGATCTCTTCCAAGGAACGCTTCAGAACAGCAACGCGAGAACAGAAATGCGACTTCACCGTACCAGAAGTGGCCCGGCCCTTATGAACCAGATGCTGTGGGAGCTGAACAAAGAAGTGACTATATGTTACAATGCTTCCGTCCTCCAGCGTCTCTCGATTCTGAGCTGTACCAATTTTATCTCCCATATCAGACAGATACAAATCGCAGATCTTATGCTGCTTTACATAAGAACTCAAAGCGTCCATGACGGGCTGATACGTTGTGCTCCCGGTATCAAACTCAAAAATAGAGTGAACGTTCAGTTCTTCGTCCACATAAACTGTTCCGCCAATTTCCTTGATAAAATGGCGGCAGCAGGAGCAGTCATGTTCAGTGCGCTCTCGGTATAGAGGGTTTGTTCCTTCGGGGAAAGAAGAAAGATACTTATCCCACAGTTCATCCTTATCAAGATCAACCACGAACAAGGGACGGTTCTTCAGCTTGTCCTCAAAATTCTTTTGAAACTTCTGAGCCATCTTTTTGAATTCCATATGTTTCCCTCACTTTTATTTAATAATGGGGCACGGCGCTGTGCGCCATGCCCCGCTGGATCAATGTAGCTTCCGCAGCTCTTCAAGAATCTTCTTCATAACATCCTTCTGATTGGGAGTCAGTTCATTCACACCGTGCCCTTCTCCCAAATGGGCGCTGACAATCTTGCGATACTCCTCCATGCGGTTCTCCTCATTAAGACGCTTCGCAATTTCAAAGATGTTCTGGCGAACCTTCTCATACTCTTCATCGGGCGCTTCCAGCCGCTTCAGGTCGAAGTAAATCATTTCCAGTTGCTCCATCTGTTCAGGCGTAGCGGCGGAAACCTTGCCGTCCTTTCCCAGGTATTCTTCAATAATAGCAGTCACACGCGGGTCTACCGTGCCCTTCTCTTCATTCACAAACGCCCGCAGTACATGCTGAATGCTTTCCTTGAGTTCCGTATAAGTCATCTCGGGGCCGGTATCCTTGGTAATTTTCTGCTCTTCAAAAGACACAGCATGGAATCCTTCTGCTTCTTCCTGCTTCTGTACAGCATCGTTTACCGCCTTGGTCAGCGCTTCTGCGGAGAAAACGGGGAGATAGGGAGGAAGGTAATCAAAACGAGAACCAGCCAGGAAACGCTTGGTGTTGACCATGTAAAGCGAGGACTTGATTTCCCGGCCATTCTCATCCATGCCATTAGGAGCCACATAACCAATAATATCCACAGCATCACAGACAGCATCTACAATACGTCGGTCGCCGCGAGGGCAAAGCTTGGTATACTTATTACCCTGCTCATCGGTAAACTCACGGCTGCCTTCATGGCCAAGATAAATGACTGTAAAACCCGAAAGAACCAGACGGCGCAGCCACTTACGATTCTCATTATCCAGCTCACGATAACCATTGAAACGACCGTCAATCTTACCATCAGCGCGAACGAGCTGCTCACCAATGGACTTAACACCGAACTTCGTGCAAATATACTGAGCACACAGATCAGCCATGGACTCAATCTGATCAATGATAATAGTCTGATACATTCCCTTGGCCTTTTCCAGATTTGCCGGGTCAGTAATCTGCTTGACAAACTTAACGAAGGTAGACCACTCAAGAATTTTAAAGAAAGGAACGCCGTTAATAGCGTTTAGACCGTCTTCCATACACAGCACAACAGGCTTAGGAAGGCGGCAGCTAACAGAAGTTTTGCCAGTACGATTCGGGCCCCAGATACAAAGGGACTTACCCTCCAGACCATAGGCTACACGGCTTACTTGCGGCTTAAAAATATCCAACTCGGCCATTACTTATTTCATCCCTTTCTTATCTCACAGGTCGCTTAGGCTAAACGGCTTGTTCTGGGGCGGAGCAAAGCTATTGTTGGGAAGAACAAAGCCTGCATTCGCAGCAGCAAAACCAGCGGCAGCGGCAGGACGATTGCTGCGATTCTTGGAACGTTCCAGCAAGCTAGGCAGATATTCCGTTTCGCGCACCTTCAGGGCATTCAAAATATCATTGCGCTTATATGCATTATTGCTTTCCTCATCATAGGGTTCGGGGGAACCGTTATCTACGAGGTATTCATGCACATGTGTGGTGGTCATCTTGACCTCCTCCTTCATGAAGCCCTCAATGCGCGTTTCTATTTTCTGAACCGTGTCAATCAGTTCGCCATATATGCGGACAGTATTACCGATTTCATAATGATTCCGGATATAACTGCCAGCTTCTTTGGTAGTTACAAAACGCATAGGAATGATTTTACCGCCATACTCGGGAATCAACATATCCAGAAAAATGCGTCCAGTTTCTTCTTCATTAACCATTTCATCATGTTTCTTCTCGATATAACCCTCAATATCAAAACGCGCCATGGGATGATACTCTTCGGGCTTTACACGGCTCAGAGCAGAAGCTCGAATCATATCGCGGGAAACAAGCTGACCACCCTGATTATAATATTCATTCTTTGTCAAGCTACCACGAGAAATGGAAACCTTATCAGCCTGATTGAAAGCGTCTTCAAAGCTCATATCCTTTTTCATCAAGTCTGCGACAGACACGTAAGTGTCACGCACGGTGCAAAGACCTTTATAATAACCGGATTCCTCAGACGGCTTATCTTTCGTACCCTTTGTCATACGGTTAGCGGTAATCTTGACTTTGTGTTCGCTCTCAGAAGAAGTAGCGATCACACAGTCAATGGTGATATACCCGCCCTTGTCGTTCGTTCCCTCTGTAACTTCCTTGGACTTCAGGACGCCGACCAAATCCACATTGTTATATGCAGCACGCAATACATTCGTTGTTACTTCGCTCATTTTCTTCATCCACCTCTTCATTATTTTCTACGGGTTCATAGATTTTTTCATACAGTTCATCCAGAATTTCTTTTGTTTCATCATAGGGTGCGGGAATATCAAGAACCGAACACAATATTTTGCCCTTGATTTCAGAGGAAAGATCAGAGGCGCAAAAAAAGATTTGCCAAGTTCCGTTAAGCCAATATTTAAAGGCTAGCATTTTGCCACAATAGGGGCAAAATAAAGTGTGCCCCTGCCACAACTCATGAGCAGGAACACACTTTAATGACCTATAACAATGCTGAATTCCAAGCCAGTGTTTCCACCGTTTGAAAATGTTCATGGCAAACCACCTCTACAAATTTAGTAGTGTTATATTTGATTATTACGGAGGGCTTCTCGCCACAATGTATTCACCCCTTAAATATAATCGCCGTATGTGTACCCAGATAAAATACCTCGCTGTTGCAATAACATTGTATAATAAACTGCTCCTGCTTTTATCATTTGAGCAAGGCTAAAATTTGGATTTTCTTCCAATAAGTATTCATAATCGTAGGGCTGACAAAAATCTTCATCAAGGATATCAATACGCCCATCTTCATCAAATGGTATTGATACATTGTATGAAATTCGGCTTCTTTTATCCAACGGCTTAAAAAAATACCAGCCAGTGCTAGTTTTTCTGAAGCCAGCTTTTTTCATTTTATCTTCGGTCAAAATGTGGTATTTAATCGCCGCATTGTTGCCATGTTTATTAAGCTTAATTAAATTCATGCTCCCTCCTGATAGTGTTTTATTTGGTTATATGGTCGGCCATCTCGGACTCGAACCGAAGACTTTTCGCTTATGAGGCGACTGCTCTAACCAACTGAGCTAATGGCCGGCATGGAGCCATGGAAGAGATTTGAACTCTCAACCTCCTGATTACAAGTCAGGCGCACTACCTTTGTGCTACCATGGCATAGTGCTCTTGGTGGGAATCGAACCCACGACACCTTGATTAAAAGTCAAGTGCGCTACCGCTGCGCCACAAGAGCATGCAGAGGAGAAAGGACTCGAACCTTTACTTACAGAGTCAAAGTCTGCTGTATTACCCTTATACTACTCCTCTATATGTATCCCCGGTGGGACTCGAACCCACACGCCATAAAAAGACAGCGGATTTTCTTACTACTCTATGTCACCATAGCCACTTTTTAGTGTTGTAGTCTGGAGCACGTCTTTACCATATCTTACGAC
>OERR01000031.1_pt1 | contig 44825 bp, 40 predicted proteins | sample 1540051 | NCBI WGS metagenome assembly OERR01 (sample SAMEA3891884, study PRJEB23780) | metagenome | biome: terrestrial biome; feature: animal house; material: Caecal content | place: Italy | collected 2015-05-05 | reverse complement strand
GCTATACTATAATGCAAAACATACAGGGAAAGGAAATGGGGAGCGTTCATTTATGAAAGTATTGAAAAAATATAAACAGATTATAATGGTATTATTATATGGCATTTTTTATATTCTATGTTTTGCGTACTTGGAGCAGGGTAGAGGAGGGATGGTTTATCATATAATTCATACACGATTGGATGATATGATTCCATTCTGTGAATTTTTTATAGTTCCATACTTTTTATGGTTTTTCTATGTTGGAATTACCGTATTTTATGTTACATGTATAAGAAAAGAAGGATTTCGTAAATTTGCATTTAGCCTTGTTTTCGGAACTCTAGTATTTATTTTGATCTCGGCCGTATATCCAAATATGCAGGATTTAAGGCCAGAGGTATTTGAAAGAGATAATATTTTTGTGGATTTAGTACGTATGCTATATAAAACAGATACTCCAACCAATGTGCTGCCGAGTTTACATGTTTATATGTCCATGATAACTAATATGGCAATTTGTGATGAAACAGCATTTAAGAAAAATCGGGCAGTCTGTTGGAGCAGTCAGATTTTATGTATTTTAATCGTGCTTTCTACTATGTTTTTGAAACAGCATTCCGTAATTGATGTATGTATGGGAATTATTATGGCATATATGGTATACGATTGGTTTTATAAACCAGCAGAAACAATGGATAAAGTATGGACAGAAAAATGGAATAGTTCAAGGATAGAGTAAAAGAAAGGACTGGTAGTGTTGACCAGTCCTTTTAACATCTATTTAAAAGTAAAGGAAAATGAAAAAAATCCAATAAAAACGTAAGTGAAACATTGTTGAAAGAGTGGGGTATGAATGTTATAATAAAAATCGTAATTAGAATATAGGAGGATTCTATGATAATAAAAATATTGGATTGGTTCGGTGAACAAAAAGTGTCAATAAAGATTATTGCAGCAGTTTTTATGACGCTGTTTCTGCTTTCTCTTATTCCATTGCTGGCAATTTCCTTTTATAATCGTCCAGCAGCCGATGATTATAGTTTTGGTATTTTGACGGTACATACATGGAGAGAAACAGGCTCGATATGGCAAACGATTTTGACCGCATTTTCTCAAGTAAAAAAGACGTATTTGGATTGGCAGGGGACGTTTTCAGCTGTCTTTTTATTTGCATTGCAGCCAGGTGTATTTGGAGAACAATATTATTTTATCGCAACATTTTTGCTGCTTGGAACGTTTGTAATTGGAACATTTTATTTTCTATTTGTTATCTGTAATTATTATATGAAAGCAGATAAGTCTAGTTGGATTATCGTATCGGTCTGTGTGTTAACCCTTTCGATTCAACTTGTATTTTCTGCGAGAGAAAGTTTTTATTGGTTTAATGGAGGGATTTATTACACCTTTTATTACTCTCTTAGTTTGATTTTATTTGGAATATTGTTAAAAATAGCATATAAGAAAAAAAGATCTATTTTTAACTATTTTGTGGTTATTTTTTTATCGCTATTTATTGGAGGAGGAAATTATACGACTGCACTTGTTACAACGATTGTCGTATGTCTTTTGGCAATTATTTTTACCTGTCAAAAAAATCCAGCGAAACGTATTATTGGGATTGCATTTTTGCTGCTTTTGATTGGACTTGGAATTAGTGCGGCTGCACCAGGCAATGCAGTTCGGGCGGCATCTCCAGATATTCATCCAATGTCACCGCCAAAGGCGATTTTCTACTCTTTTTATTATGCAATGAAAAAAATGGGGGAATGGACAAACCTATTGCTTGTAACGGCGCTTGTATTTGTGACACCATTGTTTTGGAACGCTGCAAAGCAAAATAAAATGACTTTTCGTTATCCGCTTTTGGTATTCATTGTTTCACTTTGCGTATTTGCTGCGCAGATGACACCGCCGCTTTATGCGATTGGAACAATTGGAGCAGAGAGACAGATTGATATTTATTATTATGCATTTATATTGCTCTGTTTTTTGGATTGGTTTTATTGGGTTGGATGGGTTTGCAGACGATTAGAGTGTAAAAAAATATTAAAATTGAATCATACAATTGCATTTTTGCTGTTTGTTTTGTTTTTGGGGATTACAGGATTTATTAGTTCAAACTATAAGGGAATGAGTAGTATTAGTGCGTATCGTTCCATTCGATCAGGAAAGGCGCAAACTTATGCTGCGGAAATGGATCAACGTTTAAATTTATACCATGATCCAGCTATAAGAGATGTAGTTGTAGAGCCAATTAGTATTATTCCTGGAGTATTAAAGCCAGATAGCGTACAAGCAGATTCGAATAACTGGCAAAATGAAGCAATTGCAGACTTTTATGATAAAAATTCGGTATCCTTGAGTAAATAATGTTCAGAATAGGAGAGAGAAAAAGTGAATATTATCTATCTGGTTATTCCATGTTATAATGAAGAAGAGGTACTCTTAGAAACGTCGAAACGATTGAAGCAGGTTTTAAAGCGGCTAATGAAAGAAAAGAAGATTTCAGAAAAGAGCAAAGTTTTATTTGTAAATGACGGATCGGAAGATGACACATGGCATATTATTGAAACTCTTTGTTGGGAAAGTGATTGGTTTGCAGGAATTAATTTAACTAGAAATTGTGGACATCAAAACGCATTGTTGGCAGGATTAATGACTGCAAAAAACTATGCAGATGCAGTGATTTCTATGGATGCAGATTTACAGGATGATGTAGAGGCAATCGAAGCGTTTGTAGATCGATTTTTGGATGGATATGACATTGTTTATGGAGTTCGTTCCAGTCGGCGTACGAATACGATTTTTAAACGTACAACGGCAGGATGGTTTTATCGATTAATGAAGTTTTTAGGTGCAGAAATTGTCTCGAATCATGCAGATTATCGGTTAATGAGTAAACGAGCATTGGAGCGGCTGGCAGAGTTTCATGAAGTAAATTTATTTTTAAGAGGAATTGTGCCTCAAATTGGCTATCCATCTACGTTTGTAACATATGAAAGACAGGAGCGATTTGCTGGTAAATCAAAGTATTCATTAAGAAAGATGATTTCTTTTGCATTTGAAGGAATTACATCATTTAGTATTAAACCAATTCGTTTTATTTGTATGATGGGAGGCATGTCGTTTCTGGTGAGCGTTTTTATGTTGATTTACTGTATTGTGCAGCATTTTATGGGAAATACAGTAAGCGGATGGGCCAGCCTTGGGGTATCTATTTGGGCAATTGGAGGATTGCAGCTGCTGGCGATTGGAGTAATTGGAGAATATATTGGAAAGATTTATTTAGAGGCAAAGCATCGTCCGAAATATATGATTGAGGAAATGAAAGGTTTAGAAGAAAAAAGAGAAGAGAAAAAGCCAGATACTGAAGTGGAATAATATTAAAAAATATAAGAAATACAGTTGTTTTGTCGAATTTTCTATGGTAGAATAAAAGTTCATAAATGTATCATTCGTGTGAGATGCTGCACGAAGGAGAGGAGTAAATGCTATGAGTGAAGGCAAAAGAAGTAGTTTTACAGGCAGTCTTGGCTTTATTTTAGCTGCTGCTGGAAGTGCAGTTGGTCTGGGTAATCTTTGGAGATTTCCATATCTGGCTGCACAGTATGGAGGAGGAATTTTCCTTCTCGTTTATGTTATTTTAGCAGTTACATTTGGATTTGCTTTAATGACAACGGAGATTGCGATTGGACGAAAGACAGGTACAAGTGTCGTAAAGGCATATAAGGCATTGGATAAACGATTTAGTTTTTTAGGATATCTGGCTGCGATTGTTCCAATTATCATTTTTCCATATTATTCTGTAATTGGTGGATGGGTTACAAAGTATATTGCTGTTTATGCAACAGGGAATCCAGCTGTTTCAAGCGATACATTCTTTGGAAACTTTATTGCTGAGCCAGTCGAACCACTTGCATGGTTTGCAATCTTTTTAATTTTAACGGCAATTATTGTTTTTCTTGGGGTGGAAAAGGGAATTGAAAAAGTTGGAAAGTTTATGATGCCAATTTTGGTTGTTATGATTGTAGGAATTACGATCTATGTATTGACGTTAGAAAATACGATGAGTGGATTATACTACTATTTAGTTCCAGATTTTTCTAAGTTCTCACCAAAGACGGTATTGGCGGCGCTTGGACAGTTGTTCTATTCGATGAGTTTGGCGATGGGTATTATGATCACATATGGTTCCTATTTAAAAAAGGATGTTAACTTAAATGCCTGTGTCAATCAAATCGAACTTTTCGATACGGGAATTGCACTTTTTGCAGGATTAATGATTATCCCAGCTGTTGCATCATTTAGCGGTATCGAGGGTATGAACCAGGGACCTGGATTGATGTTTATTACATTACCAAAGGTATTTGCACAGATGCCGGCAGGAAGAATGGTTGGCTTGGCGTTCTTTATACTTGTATTTTTTGCGGCAATTACAAGTTCCATTTCTCTAATGGAAACTATTATTTCTTTTGCTATGGATAAATTCCATGTAAGCAGACCAAAAGCATGTATTGTAGTATTGATACTTGCATTTATTATTGGAATTCCTTCTTCTCTTGGAAATGGAGTTTGGAGTCATATCACGTTGTTAGGAAAAGATTTCCTTAGCTTTTTTGATTTTATTAGTAATAGTGTAATAATGCCAATTGTAGCATTCCTTACTTGTATTTTAGTTGGATGGGTACTTGGTACTAAGTTTGTAGTTGATGAAGTAAAGCGAGGCGGCTGTAAATTCGGCAGAGAAAAGTTATATGTAGTTTTAATGAAATACATTGCACCGTTCTGTATTATTGCGATTTTAGTTTTCGCAGTACTAGAAGGACTTGGTATTATTACAGTATAATTATTGGCATAATAAAAAGAAGCGGATTGTCAGTGGATAGCCCGCTTCTTTTATGTAAAATTGGGTGATTAAGAAAACAATACTGATAGGAAAAATAGTGGTATATTTATTCTAAGAAACCACGTAATGTCAAATAGTCTTTTATTAACTGTACTGATTTTTCAATACCGAGAACTTCTGTATCAATGGTTAAATCATAGTTTAATGCATTATGCCATTCATTCCCTGTAAAATAGTTATAGTATGCCTGACGAACACGGTCCGTTTTTTTCAAAATTTTTAGTACTTCTTGGTTGGAAAGCTGTAATAAACAACTCATTCTCTGTAAACGAAATTCCTGACTGGCATGTATAAAAATACGAACTGCATCGGAACGGTCTTTTAATAAATAATCGGCGCAGCGTCCAACAATGATGCAGGAATGTTCTTCTGCAAGTTTTTGGATGATGGCTGATTCATAACGAAATGCTTTTTCATCTCTAATGAAAGGATCGTTGCTGTCAGTATCATTAATTGGAGGATGTAATGATTTAATAATGCGATATAACATTTTTCCTCCCGGACGTTCATCCGTTTCTTCTAAGACTTCTGGAGATATGCCGCTGGATTGAGAGGCAAGATGTAGGATTTCTTTATCATAAAATGGAATATTTAAATCAGCGGATAATCGGCGTCCGACTTCTCCTGCACCAGCACCATAATTACGGCTAATTGTAATAATACATTTCTTCATAATTTTTACCAGACGCAAAACTTCACTTCCCTCAGGCACGGAGAATTACGTCATTTTCCTTTCTATATACTAGGTTTGCCTCTTGGTTATAATGAAATTATAACAAAAAAATAAAAAAAATACAATAAAAATTATCTAAATTGATATGATAAAATTCTTGACACAAAAATTATTATCTGTTAGAATGAAGCATATTATAGAAAAAGGCATGGATAAGAACAAGTAGCAGTCAATGGAACAAACAGAGAGTTGCTGGGTGGTGAGAAGCACATGGAAAGTTGATTGTGAATACCTCTTTGAGCTGCACACCGAACAGAAATTAGTAGGCTGTGACGGCTGCGACCGTTATATCGCAAGGGTATTAAAGATTCATTACAGAATGTACCCGATAAGGCAGACAATGTGAGTTGTCTGTAAATAAAGGTGGTACCACGAGCATTCCCCCTCGTCCTTTCTTAGGACGGGGGATTTTTAATTTTATAAAGTAAGAGAACTATGCTTGGAAAAGGAGAGATTGAAATGAAAATTTATGAAGAACTTCAGGCAAGAGGATTGATTGCACAGGTTACAGATGAAGAGGAAATAAGAGAATTGATTAACAATGGAAAGGCTGTTTTTTATATTGGATTTGACCCAACGGCGGACAGTCTGCATGTAGGACATTTTATGGCGTTATGTTTAATGAAGCGTTTACAGATGGCAGGAAATAAGCCAATTGCCTTAATTGGAGGCGGGACAGGAATGATTGGAGATCCATCTGGAAGAACCGATATGCGTCAGATGATGACAGTAGAGACGATTCAGCATAACTGTGAATGCTTTAAAAAACAGATGAGTAAGTTTATTGATTTCTCAGAAGGAAAGGCACTTATGGTAAACAATGCAGACTGGCTAATGGATTTAAACTATATTGAGCTGCTTCGTGATGTGGGACCACATTTTAGTGTTAATCGTATGTTAACTGCGGAATGTTATAAAAAACGTATGGAAAAGGGATTGAGTTTCTTGGAATTCAACTATATGATTATGCAAAGTTATGACTTTTTGCAGTTATACGAACGCTACGGCTGTAATTTGCAGTTTGGGGGAGACGATCAGTGGAGCAATATGCTCGGCGGTACGGAATTAATCCGTCGTAAGCTTGGAAAAAATGCATGTGCGATGACGATTACATTGTTATTAAACTCAGAGGGAAATAAGATGGGAAAAACACAGTCAGGTGCAGTCTGGTTGGACCCAAATAAGACATCTCCATTTGAGTTTTACCAATACTGGAGAAATGTAGCCGATGCAGATGTTTTAAAATGTATTCGTATGTTAACCTTTTTACCATTGGAAGAAATTGACAAGATGGAGAGATGGGAAGGCAGTCAATTAAACAAGGCAAAAGAGATTTTAGCATTTGAATTAACGAAGTTAGTTCATGGAGAAGAAGAGGCAGTAAAGGCGCAGGATAGTGCAAGAGCATTGTTTAGCAAAGGGAATGCAGCCGACATGCCAACGGCAGAATTGACACAGGAGGATTTAAGAGAGGAAGCAGCAGATATTTTGACAGTTTTACAAAAATCTGGCTTAGTAAAATCTCGTTCCGAAGGACGTCGGGCAGTAGAACAGGGAGGTGTAAACGTAGATGGAGAAAAAGTAACTGATGTAACTACAGTTTATACTGCTGACGTATTAAAAAATGGTATAGTTGTAAAAAAAGGAAAGAAAAATTTCTGTAAGGTTATTTTAAAATAGGTAGTTTCATTCTAAGACACTGTATAGGGAACTGTTTTCTTATATTATAGTTGTAGTTTATAAAACAGTGATTACAAGGCTATAATTAAAATAGTTCAATATACAGTTGTCTTATTTTTGATATAATAGAGTTGGAAAGCAGAGGATATTGACTTTCTGTTCATAAAAAAGAAAGACTTTGTAAGAAAAAATTAAGTAGCTTGAGTATTTAAATTGTAGTATCATATTTAGGTAAGAAACGAATCATTTAAAGCTAAATAAAGTACGAAAAAATAAGGAGAAGCGAATGATTTTTTTGATTTTAGTACCCCTATATTTATTGGTTAATTATTATATTATCCGCAGAAGTTTAAAATGGATGGGCAATTTTACAAAGTTGTTGACGAAGAAATGGTTTATTATACCGTATTTAATCATTTATATTTTTGCATCCACTTCTATGTTAGTTGCTTTTTGGCTTCCAGCATCTCCATTCCAGCGGTTTATGAAAGTGTTAAGCAATAATTGGCTTGGAACAATGTTATTTGCGTTACTTTTTATTGGAATTGCTGATCTGGGAAAATGGATTGGGAAACATACAGGATTGTTATCGAAACAAACAATTAATTCTAAACGAGTGTTTGCAGTTACTGGAAGTGTTGTTATGATACTAGTAATTGGGATAAGTACATATGGAGTGTTTCATGCGCAAAAATTAAAAAAGACAGTATATGAGGTAAACATTGCAAAAGATGGAGGTAAGATCGAGCAGTTAAATGTAGCGTTGATTGCCGATTTGCATTTGGGTTATAATGTAGGCGTAAGGCAGGTAGAGCGAATGGTTGCTATGCTTAATGAACTACAGCCTGATTTGGTTTGTATTGCGGGAGATATTTTTGACAATGATTATGATGCTTTGGATGATCCAGAACGATTAAAGGAATTATTGCGTTCGATTCAGACGAAATATGGAGTATATGCTTGTTATGGAAATCATGATGTAAAAGAATCGCTATTGGCGGGATTTCAAGTGTCCCATTCAGAGAAAAAAGTAAGTGATGATCGTATGGATCAGTTTCTTGCCGAAGCGAATATCCGGCTTTTAAATGATGAAACAATATTAATTGACGATTCTTTTTATTTGATTGGACGATTGGACTGTAAAAATCCAGGTAAGACTGCCGATGTAAGAAAGACACCAGAACAGTTGACCCAAAATTTAGATAAAACAAAACCAATTCTTGTGATGGATCACCAGCCAGCACAGCTTCAAGAACTCGCAGATGCAGGAGTAGATGTAGATTTATCAGGTCATACCCATGATGGGCAAATTTTTCCAGGAAACTTAACAACACGACTTTTTTGGGAAAATGCCTGTGGACAAATTCAAAAAGGAACGATGCATTCCATTGTAACATCTGGAGTTGGGCTCTGGGGGCCGAATATGCGAATCGGTACGGATGCAGAAGTAGTACAAGTTCAAATTAATATGGAGTAACTATAATGCAAAAAATTTTGATTGTAGAAGATGATATGGTAATTGCCAATGTTTTAAAACAACATTTGCAAAAATGGAATTATGAAGTAAAGACGGTATCGGACTTTAAAAATGTGATGGAATGTTTTTTGGAATTTGATCCACATATGGTACTAATGGATATTTCACTGCCTTTTTTTAATGGATATCATTGGTGCACCGAAATCCGAAAACGTTCTCAAATACCAGTAATTTTCTTATCCGCAGCCTCAGATAATATGAATATTGTTATGGCAATTTCCATGGGTGGAGATGATTTTATTGCGAAGCCATTTGATTTGACTGTTGTGACAGCCAAGATTCAGGCATGGATGCGCAGAACTTATACGTTTCAGAATCAAATCCATGTATTAGAGAGACAGGGGGTTGTTTTAAATATTGGAAGTGCAGAGCTTTCCTATCAAAATAAGAAAATTGAGTTGACCAAAAATGATTTTAAAATTATGCAAATATTAATGGAATATGCACCAAATGTAGTACCGAGAGAAGAGATAATGAAACGGCTCTGGGAAAGTGATGAATTTATTGATGATAATACATTAACAGTGAATATAACAAGGCTTAGAAAAAAATTAGAAGAAAATGGGATAGATGATTTTATTAGAACAAGAAAAGGCATTGGGTATTATATTCCATAGAAAGGGAAATTTGCGGAAAAATTATATGAGACAATCGGAGCCATTTTTTCAAGTATTAGCGGGATATTTTTATGTGAAATGGAAAATAATTCTGCTGTATTGTTTTGTAATAGGATTTTTTTTCATTGTATGTTTTTTGTATAATGTTCCAATAGAACCAGCGCAATATGCAGGAATTATGTCTGGTATTTTGTTGGGGATTGTTGGAATTGCGGATTTTTTTCGTTATTATCAAAAACGTCGTCAGCTGTTTTGGATGCGTGAAAAAATTAAAAATGAGATAGACGGACTTCCAGAACCAAAAGAAACGTTGGAAGAGCAGTATCAAGAACTGCTTTTTATTCTTCAGGAAGAAAAGCGAAGAGTAATATCTATGATGGATGAAAGATACAGCGAAATGATGCACTATTATACTCTTTGGGTTCACCAGATTAAGACACCGATTGCTGCTATGCGTTTATTATTACAAGTAAGTCAAGAAGAACAAAAGGCAGAAATGGAACAGGAATTGTTTAAGATTGAACAGTATGTTGAAATGGTGTTAGGATATTTAAGAGCTTCTTCTAACACAACCGATTTTATTTTTCAATCGTATGATTTGGCAGTGCTTGTGAAGCAGGCGGTAAAAAAATATGCTTCTGTGTTTATTCATTCCAATATTAAACTTTCCATGGAGGAGATTCATGAAACGGTTTTGACGGACGAGAAGTGGCTTATATTTGTAATGGAACAGATTTTATCCAATGCGTTAAAGTATACAAAAACTGGCGGAACAATCAAAATTTATATGCAGCCTCCTCAAATTTTGGTAATAGAAGATTCTGGAATTGGAATCCAGGCGGAAGATCTTCCACGTGTATTTGAAGAAGGATATACAGGATACAATGGACATATGGATAAGAAATCTACAGGAATTGGACTATATTTATGCAATACAATTATGGAAAAGCTGGGACATCGTATTTGGATTACTTCTGAAGTAGGTGAAGGAACTAAGGTGATGTTAGATTTAACAAGAAAAGAGAATAGTCTTACAAGAATGTAAGGTTAGGAATCGGAAATGTAAGCCAAATCTATGGTAATACATTTCCTTTTTTATTATACTTGCCATAGTGGTTCAAAAAACTGCTGAAAAAAACTAGCATGGAAATGAGTTTCCAATTGATAAAAGAAGGATATCACTAGGAGGTAATTATGGCTTTATTGGAAGTAAAAAATTTAAAAAAGATATATACAACTCGATTTGGAGGAAATCAAGTACAGGCATTGAAAAATGTAAACTTCTCCGTAGAAAAGGGAGAGTATATTGCAATCATGGGAGAATCTGGTTCAGGAAAAACTACATTGCTGAATATTTTAGCCTCATTAGATAAGCCAACAAGTGGAACGGTATTATTATCAGGAAAAAACTTGACTACAATCAAGGAAAAAGATATTTCATCGTTTCGAAGAGATAATCTGGGATTTGTATTTCAAGACTTTAATTTATTGGATACGTTTTCTTTGGAAGATAATATTTTCCTTCCGCTTGTATTGTCAGGAAAAACTTATTCTGAAATGAATGACCGAATCCGTCCGCTGGCAAAAAAACTAGGAATTGAAGATATTTTGAAAAAATATCCATATGAAGTTTCTGGAGGACAAAAACAGCGTTGTGCAGTGGCGAGAGCATTAATTACAAAACCACAGATTGTACTGGCAGATGAACCAACTGGTGCATTGGATTCTCGTTCTACCGATGAATTATTAAAATTGTTCTCCGATATTCATAGGGATGGACAAACTATTTTAATGGTTACCCATAGTACGAGGGCAGCAAGTTGTGCAAGCCGTGTTTTATTTATTAAAGATGGTGAAGTCTTTCATCAGATTTATCGGGGAGATATGACAGATCAAAAAATGTATCAAAAAATATCGGATACATTAACGGTGTTGGCAACAGGAGGTGAGGCACATGAATAAATGGATGTTTTATCCCAAAATGGCATGGGTCAATATAAAAAAGAATGGAAAAATTTATTTTCCCTATATTTTAACTTGTATCGGAACAATCTTAATGTTTTACAATATTTGTGCCATTTCAGAGAATAAAGGAACGGCTCAGCTGGCAGGAGCTGTATTAGTACAAGTAATTCTGAAACTTGGAATTATGATTATTGGAATATTTGCGGTTATTTTTCTTTTTTATACAAATAGTTTTTTAATGAAACGCCGGCAAAAAGAGTTGGGACTTTATAATATATTAGGAATGGGAAAACGCCATATTGCAAAAATGATGTTTTGTGAGACTGTAATGATTGCATTTGTTAGTCTAATTGTAGGAATTGGATTGGGAATTGCGTTGAATAAATTATTATTTTTAGTACTTTTAAAATTAATGGGAGAATCCAATATTCCGTTTGGATTTGAAATTAACTGGGAAGGATTAAAATGGACTTTAATTTTATTTGGAATTATTTTTATCCTTATTTTAATTTCTAATCTTTGGAAAATCCACCTCTCTCATCCAATTGAATTGCTGCATGGAGACCAAACAGGAGAACGAGAACCAAAGACAAAATTAGTAATGACAATCATTGGAATTTTATCGATGATAGCTGGTTATTATCTGGCATTAAAGGTGAGCAGTCCGATGGATGCAATTGGAATCTTTTTTATTGCAGTAATTCTGGTGATCGTTGGAACTTATGCATTGTTTACGGCAGGAAGTATTGCATTTTTAAAACTGCTTCGGAAAAATAAACATTATTATTATAAGACGAATCATTTTGTAAGTGTTTCCAGTATGATTTACCGTATGAAACAAAATGCGGTTGGTTTGGCTAATATCTGTATTTTATCCACAATGGTACTTGTAGTACTTTCCTCTACTGTATCTTTGTATGGTGGATTGGAAGATGCATTAAATACTCAGTTTATTCGTCAGGTACAGACAGAAGTTGATATGGAAGATTTGGGACAGAATGAGGCAATTCAAAAAGATATTCAAGAAGCGGCAGAAAAAACAGAAGATAAAATTTCAGATTTACTTTCTTATTATTATTTTGAGGAGTATATGCTAGAAGAAGATGGACATTTTCAATATCAGAGATTAATGACAATGGATGCAACCGACTACATTGTATTAATACCAGAAAGTCAGTATGAACAAATAAGTGGAATGACAATGGATTTAAATACAGATGAGGTTTATTATTATACAGAAAATGCTAAAAAATTAGATTCTGTAATACAGATTATGAATATGCCTTTGAAGGTAAAAGGAGTCCTTGAGGAAATCAGTAATGCAGATAGTTCCATTATTGCATATGATAGTTATTTTATCGTTGCCAGTGATTCTACTGTAGAGCAAATCCGTCAGGAAATAATTCAAGCTGCTCAAAAGGAAAAGGGGCAGATCAGAGATTTAGATTATACTTATTATATTGGAGCGAATGTAATGAAAGAGAATGTAGAGATGGTTGTAGACAGTTGGAATAGCTCCTTTAGTGGTAACGGCTATGAATTGGGAATTTTCCAAGATATTTATAGTACTGGTCCAGAATTAAAAGCAATGTATGGAGGATTTTTCTTTTTAGGATTATTTTTAGGAGCTCTTTTCTTAATGGCAACTGTTTTAATTATTTACTATAAGCAGATCTCTGAAGGGTATGAGGATCAAAAGCGATTTGAAATTATGCAAAAAGTAGGAATGAGCCGAAGAGAGATCAAAAAGGCAATTGGAAGCCAAGTGTTAATTGTATTTTTCCTGCCGCTTGTTACGGCATGTATTCATATTATTGGTGCATTTAAGATGATTTCTAAATTAGAAATGGCACTTGGACTGTCAAATATCCAAATATTTGTATGGTGTACAATTCTAGTTGCTGCAATATTTGCAGTGATTTATGCATTGGTGTATATATGGACGGCGAGGGAATATTATAAAATTGTACAGTCGTCTTAAAAATTTTTATAGGAATCTTTATTTTAAAATCAAAGGTTGGATATGGTTTTTCTGTATCTGACCTTTTTTGATCTCATAGGAAATACAATTCAAAACTCGCTTGCGAGTCTTGGGTTAAATAAAATGAAAATGCTGTAGGGCATGTTCAATTCCATCTTCTTCTACCGATCGGGTGACATAACGAACCTTTTCAAAAAGACTGACAGGCTGACTATTTCCCATGGCAATACTATTCGGTACATATTCTAACATGGGAAGATCGTTATTACTATCGCCAACCGCGTAAGCATGATTCAGAGGAATATTTAACTTATTGAGTAAAAATTGAATTCCAGAAGCTTTAGAGTATCCTCTTGGAACGAATTCTTTAAATGAATCACTTCGGTCAATACATACAAAATAAGGAGAAACAGCGTTTAGAAATGTTGGAAAATCACTGTTTTCTTCAATCCATACAACGAATTTATCAAAGAAAAAGTCTTTGGATAAGATGTCCATATCTGGTATGAAACCACGATCGATACAAGATTTATAAAGTTCGTATGCAGATGGGCGCAGTGTCTCAACTGGGGTGAAACCAATATGGGTTCTGGCTTCAAATACAACGTCCAAGTGGCAAAAAAGCCCATAATTTACAACAATGGAACATATTTCAGGTGGTTGCGTAATGTAGAGTAAATCTTGGTCATTGTAAATAATATGAGTGCCACAGGCACAGATGAGTCCATCAAATCCTATGTCTAAAATATAAGAATCAATATTATTGAGACAACGGCCAGTATTAATGAACATTTTATGGCCATTGGTTCTGGCTTGCCGAATGGAACGGATTGCTGATTCAGGTATTTGTTTTGTCTCCTCAGATAGGAGTGTGCCGTCAATATCAAAAAACATAATTTTTGTATCTGTCATAAATGCCTCCGTGTTTTGGATAGTTATTACTGGTATTGTTCAGTATAGAGGAAAATAAAGGAATTGTAAACCCCTCTTATACTTCCAAAATGGAATCGTTTATGATATAATGCCAACGTATCAAGTAATATTTTAATAGAAATAAATGAAAATTGAAAAATAATGAGAAAAAGGCAAAGGAGGTGTTTTGATGAGAGCGAAAAGTTCTTTGAAAATATGGATACTTATATTTGTGATTGGTTTGATTATGACGGGATGTACTTTACAAGAAGAAAAGAATGAATCCAGTCTGGAAAATAAAACGGAGTCAGTTACAGAAAAAAAATTAGAATCTTCAAAAGAAGAAACTGCACAAGTTACGGAAGAGAGTAGTGAGTTGGCAGAAGAAACCGTAACAGAGGAACCTGAAAAAACAGAAGAAACAACTACAATGATGCAAACAGGGCCAACGGCTCCAGAATCTCCGATTATTCATTCCGTGCGGCTTATGGCAGTTGGAGACAATTTAATGCATTTATCCAATACAATGAGTGCCAGGCAGCCAGATGGAAGCTTTGATTTTACGTATCATTTTCAGCATATTGCTCCGATCATTCAGCAAGCCGATCTTGCGGTTGTGAATCAAGAATGTGTTATGGGAGGAATTGAGCTGGGGATTCAAACTTATCCATGTTTTAATACCGTATATGAAGTAGGACGAGATTTAGTAAAGGCAGGTTTTAATGTAATTTTAGCTGCCAATAACCATATTTTGGATCAGGGAGAAATTGGACTTCAGAATATGATTCGTTACTGGAAGACAAACTACCCCGATATTCCTGTGCTTGGAATTCATGAAACAGAAGAGGATAGTAAAATAATTCCTGTAATTGAGAAGAATGGGATTCGGATTGCAATGCTGAATTATACTTACGATACAAATTTAAAAGCTGGGATAGAAGAAAAACCTTATTTAGTAGATTATTTGGAAGAAGAAAGAATAGAATCGGATATTAAAAAGGCAAAGACGATGGCTGATTTTATTATTGTATTTCCACATTGGGGAGAAGAATATAACGATACCCCTACGCCAGAGGTACAGGAATTAGCAAAAAAAATGGCAAATTGGGGAGCTGATTTAATTATTGGAGCGCATCCACATGTAATAGAGCCAGTGGAATGGATTCCAAGAGCCAATGATAAACCTACGCTCGTTTACTATTCGCTTGGGAACTTCCAGTCAGAACAGTTTCGTACGGAACAAATGCTGGGAGGATTGGCAGATGTTACAATTATAAAGGATGAAAATGGAGATACTTATGTATTGAACCATGCAATGGAATATCTCGTAACCCACTACCAACTGACAATTCCCAATCTTGGCTATTATAATATTGTAACAACTTATCCATGGGAGCAGTATAGTCCAGAATTAGCAACTGCACCACATGGAATTATTAGCAAAGATCCAACGTTTTCTTATGAAAAATTGGATCAGATTCGAAAGAACATGATGGCAAGATGTCAATGATGGAGGAAGATATGGAAAAAGAAAAAATATATTCCCGTTGGAATTTACTGCTTTTGGCGGCAGGCTGTACGATTGGAGTAGGAAATATATGGCGTTTTCCATCTCTAGCAGTTCAATATGGCGGAGGGGTTTTTTTACTTGTATATTTTCTCCTGTTAGTTATCATTGGAATTCCGATTATTGCGATGGAAATGGCGATTGGAAGAGCTTCCAGAAAATCTATTTCATCTGCATTTCAAGAACTAGATAAGGAAGGACAGCATGGAACAATTGAACGCTATGTTGCATATGCAGGTAACTTTTTACTCTTAGCGGTTTATGTGCCAGTGACAGGATGGTCTATGTATTATTTTTTTCAAACAGTACTCGGAACCTTTTCAAGTAGTTCTGTAGCAATAACAGGATTGTTTCAAGATCTTACTTCTAATGTGGGAGTATTATTTCTGCTAGGGATTATTATGCTTGCATTGGCATTATTTTGTTGTTTTGTAGGAGTAAAAGAGGGAGTAGTTCGGGTCGTTCGAATCTTGATTGTACTATTGTTTTTATTTTTGATTTTCATGGCTGTAGATGGATTGTTTCAAGATAGGAGGAAAGAAGCTCTTTTACTTTATTTGAAACCAGATTGGAAAAAAGCAATGGAAAGTGGTATATTCCACTTATTAGAAGATGCAATGAATCAGGCATTATTTACACTTGGGGTTGGCGTAGGTATTATGACAATGCTTGGAAAGCATATGACAAAGAAACGTACTATTTTTGGAGAGGCAGTTTGGATTGCAGTAATTGATACATCGGCATCCCTGCTTACTGGAATTGCGGTAATTTGTATTTGTGTTGCTTATGGAAAGGAAATTACAGCAGGGCCAGAACTAGTTTTTCAAACATTGCCTCATATTTTTCATGAAATGAGTCATGGAAGAGTCTGGGGAGGCTTATTATATCTAGTTCTTTTTTGTGCTTCAGCAAGTAGTACAATTGTATTGTTTGAAAATATTACAGAAATGTTTATGGATCAATTTCATTGGGATAGGAAGAAATCCTGTTTTGTTTTATTTGGTTTTAGTGTGATACTAATTGCAATTACTTTGATTTGTATTGTGATTTTCTCTGTTAAAATTTCGTCTACAGATGGGACAACGGCATTAATTGGAGTAGATGCTTTATTAAGAAGATGGATTTTTCCAGCGGGTGCAGTTTTAGTGACGATGGGATGTACAATGGATGGAGTATGGGGATTTCATGAATTTATGGCAGAGGTAAATCAAGGGGATGGAATCAAAATGTCCAATAGAATAAAAGGAGTAATGCAAATTGGTATTCCGACAGTTATTATTTTTATTGTGATTATAGGATGGATGAATTTATGAGAAACTATATACGATTGATGATTATTATATTAGGTTTGGTTGTACTCGGAGGATGTGCTGAGTCACAAAATGCAACAATGAATTCGACAGATCAAACGGAAACAACCCAAGAATTAACGCAAAAGAAAGAAGAGAATGTACAGCAGCCAGTGCAGTCAACTAATTTAGAAGAAAGTTCACAAGATAATATAGATACGGAAGTGACGGAAATGAGACTCATTGCTGTAGGGGATAATTTAATGCATCGTTCGTCTTCTTTGAGTGGACAGCAGGCCGATGGAAGCTGGAATTATACTAGGAATTTTGAAAATGTATCATCTTTGGTACAGCAGGCAGACATTGCTGTTATAAATCAGGAATGTGTAATGGGAGGTTTGGAATTAGGAATTCAAAACTATCCATTGTTGAATACAGGAAATGAAGTGGGATCGTTTCTTGTTAATGCGGGATTTGATGTAATTTTGGCTGCGAATAATCATATTTTAGATCAAAACTATGCAGGTGTTCATAATATGATGAATTATTGGAGGACAACCTATCCGCAAATTCCTGTATTGGGAATACATGAGAGCCAAGAAGAACAAGATGCTATTACCGTTATGGAAGCGCATGGAATTAAGTTAGCATTGCTAAATTATACATATGATACAAATACACATGATGCATTACAGGGACGTCCATGGCTCGTAGATTATATCGATAAAGAACGCATGGCAAAGGATATTGCGACAGCAAAGGAGATGGCAGATTTTATTGTTGTATTTCCGCACTGGGGAGAGGAGTATGTGTTTGCAGATATAACGGATGAACAAAGGGAATTAACTGCGTTTTTTGCAGAACAGGGAGTAGATCTTGTAATTGGAGCACATCCCCATGTTTTAGAGCCAGTTCAGTTTATAGAACGAGAAGGAGATCGTCCAATGTTAGTTTACTACTCTCTGGGGAATTTTCAATCCATCCAGTATAAAACGGAAACAATGCTTGGAGGCTTGGCTGATGTGACAATTAGAAAAGATGAAACAGGTACCTATATTGTAGCACATAGTTTGAAAACTCTAGTCACTCATTTTCAAAATACAGATCCTAATTGCGGCTATTTTGATTTTGTGACTACCTATCTTTGGGAGCAATATACACCAGAACTGGCAGCACAACACGATGTTCGTTTCCAAGATAGTACATTTTCCTATGAACGGCTTGCTCAGCTTCAGCAGCAAATTATGTCAACGGTACAATAAACTAAGAATACTATAAAGAAACTGCGTCTTAATTTGGTAAGTATACCATGTTAAGACGCAGTTTTATCATAATATGAAAGCTCTAGTAGAGGATCTCTGTTAAAAAAATTCTACATTCACGTAAGAATGTAAATCGATTATTTTAAAGTTTCTAAATGTTGTTTATGACGATTTAATAAGTTATTGATACGATCGGTTGGACTAAGTAAATGCTGAAGGGATGCGTTATGATTCAAGTTATCAATTAAAAGTGCAATATACTTACTTAAATCTACATTTACATAGTATGGTCTGGATAATAATTCAGGTGTTTGATAGATCAGATTAGTTGTAAGAACACGGTCAATCAAACCAGCTTCATAAGCCTTATCGAACTTTTCCATTCCATTTGTAAAAAGTCCAAATGTAGCAGCAGCAAATACTTTATTTGCTTTTCTGCGTTTTAATTCTTTTGCAACGTCAATCATACTGTCACCAGAAGAAATCATATCATCAATGATCAGTACATTTTTACCTTCTACATTACTTCCTAAAAACTCATGGGCAACAATTGGATTTTTACCATCTACTACACGTGTATAATCACGGCGTTTATAAAACATACCCAGGTCTACACCAAGGTAATTCGCAAAAGTAACGGCACGATTTGTACCGCCTTCGTCTGGACTAATAACCATAAGGTGATCGCTGTCAATTGGAAGGTCTGGTTCTGCACGCAATAATCCTTTTAAAAATTGATAAGTACAGGAAATTGTTTCAAATCCCTTTAAAGGAATTGCATTCTGTACACGAGGATCGTGTGCATCAAATGTAATAATTGTTTCCACACCCATATTCGTTAATTCCTGTAATGCCATAGCACAGTCCAAAGATTCTCTGGATGTACGACGATGTTGTCTGCTTTCGTACAAAAATGGCATAATAACATTGACACGGCGGGCCTTCCCACCAATTGCGGCAATAATCCTCTTTAAGTCTTGAAAATGGTCATCAGGAGACATATGGTTAGTGTAACCATAGAGAGAATAAGTAAGACTATAGTTGCAAACATCAACCATAATATAAACATCGTCACCACGAATGGACTCGTTAAGAGCTCCTTTCGCCTCGCCAGAACCAAAGCGAGGGGTTTTGGCAGATATAATATAACTGTCTTTTAAGTAGCCATTAAAATGAATGGTAGAGGTATGTTCGTTTTCACGTTCATTTCTCCATTTTGCAAGATAGTGGTCTACTTGTTTTCCAAGTGTTGTACAACTAGACATTGGAATAAATGCAAGTGGTCCGACTGGAATCGTTTGTAACTGTTCTGTATCTGGCATAATTATTTTTTCCTCCTTGGTGTCTTATGCAATATTTATAACATGTTTTTAAATAGGAATCAAGTCTGGTAACGACCAAATTTTTTCTGAATCCGAATATCATTGCCAAATAATGCAATAATATCGTAATTACTAAGGATTCGGGAAGCAATTCGCTCTGAGTACATATCTCGAATATCTCCAGGACTTAAATTTGTAGAAATAATAGTTCCTTTGCATCGGTTGAGCCGTTCATTAATACAATAAAATAGTTTACTTACAGTAAAGGAATTGGTACGTTCTGTTCCAAGATCATCAATAATTAATAGATCACTGTCTAAAATATAATGGTCGATGTCTTCATGGGCTTCTTCATTATAAGAAAAGCTGCTGCGTGAAAAAACTTCAAAAAGTTCTGTAGCAGTTAAATAGACAACAGAGTTTGTTCGTTCAATTAATTCTTTGGCAATACAATTGGAGAGAAATGTTTTTCCAACTCCTGTATTTCCAGTGAACAAAAGATTACCATGACATTTTTCGAATGTAGAAATATAAGTTTTGCAGCGATTGACGACGTCCTTCATATAATCTCGAATACTTCTTTTCAAAGAATGATTATATTCCGTAGAATAATAACGAAAAGAAAAGGTACTAAAGTTTTCTTTTTGTAAAATTTCTTTTAAATTAGATTGATCATATAAGAGATCAACCGCAGCCTGCTGAAAACAATGGCATTTTTTTCCATTTATATATCCAGTATCTTTGCAATCAGAACAATAATAGTGTAAATCCATATAATCAGAAGGCAGACCATGGGCGGAAAGAATGGTAAGGCGTCTCTTTTTCAATGAAGAGATTTGGCTGCGTACAAGATCAGCCTGTTTTGGATTGCCGTTAATTAAATCACGTGCCCGCTGGGCAGATAATGAACTGAGTTGTTCTGCAATTTGTTTTAACTCAGGAGCCATTTGGTAAGCTTGTTCAATTCGTTTTTGCTGCTGATGAAAATTATTCAATTGTCTGCGGTTGTATTCCCGCATTAACATATCGTATTGCGAATTTTTTAAGGACATAATTGTCTTCCTTTTTAATTTTTTTTATTATTCATAACCATAATAACTAGCGACTAGTTCATCATAGTCTGTATTTCTCTGTTTAAAATTGTGAAATTGAGATGGTTTGCGGTTTGTTCTGTTAATGGATTGTATGGAAGCTGTTTGTTTATTTTTATTTTGATATTCTTGATCTCGTGCAGCAACTTGTTCTAACGTGGTAATTCCAGCCTGTTTCCATGACATCAAAATGGAATCGGTATATTCAAAACTTGGATTGTGTACAGCAGTCATAGTTTTTTCGCAAGCTTTTAATATCATTTCAGTTGAAAACGTTCGATTCCATTTGCGAATAAACTCAGATTCTTTTAAAGATGGTCCACGATTTTGAAGACCAAAGGCTCGCATAACAGAGTATACGATTTTAGAACGACTTGTAGTGTAATCTTTAATCGCAGAAATAGAAAATAATCGCTGTTCATGCCAGTTACGTGCAACTGCTTCAATATAGTTCATATTGGTATGTCCCTGTTCAACGCAATATTCAATCAGGTATTCGATGATATCATAGGAACGATGGAACATTAGATACCAATAACCTAAAATACTCCAGTCTGTAGATTTTACAGTACGTTTTAAATAAATTTCTGCAATATTAAGTAATTCACAGAAATTTGGATCACGACTCAAATTTTCCATCATTTGTGGAGTAGGTTCTGTAAATTCTTCTGAAGAATCAACAGGTTCTGGAAGGTTTGGAGTTATGACATCTAATAATGTAATGTCGGTTAAGCTATGATTAAAATCGAAACTAAGACGTAAAAGTCCTTCTTTTTCCCAATAGGAAAGCGCACGCAGGACATCATGTTCTGTTAAATGAAAAATGTCTGCCATATGGGAAAGAGAAAGCTTTGGATTTGTTTTTTGTCTGCTGCGGAGCAGATAAAGATAAATCTTTACAAATTCTCCGTTTGCTTTTGGCATATATTCATCTATAAATATACCAGATACCATTACGGTATCTTGATTTATCTGATTATGTAAATTCAATGTTGCCATATGCTGCATGCTCCTCCTGTTTATTCTACAATAAGATGTAGTAAATCACTGCAATTTGTATCACTACGTAATCTAGTAACTTGAGTATAACACAGTTGGATAAAAATGCAAGGGCAATAAAATTGTGGATAAGTCAAAAATAAGAATTGTGGATATTGTGGATACTGTGGATAACTTTTTATACAGAAAAAATTGAAATCCCCAGTGGACGAAAAAATGTTGTAAATACGAGATTTTTCGAAAATCAAAAATAAAAAAATTTAAACATAAAAAATAAAAAAATCCACAGAAGCCAAGAGGTCTGACACTGTGGATATTGTGGATAACTATTGTTTAAGGAGATTTTCTCCAACAATTACGATATCTCCAGCGCCCATAGTTATCAACAGGTCGCCGTTGATACAATTTTTTAATAAAAATTTTTGGATTTCTTCAAAGGATGGGAAATAATAGGCATCGGTACCTAAGTCAAGTAATTTCTTTTGAAGATCTTTGGAGCTAATTCCAAGCGTATTTGTTTCTCTCGCTGCATAAATATCGGCTAGGACAACATGGTCTGCCAAGGAAAGCGCTTTTGCAAAATCATCCATAAGAGAAAATGTACGTGTATAAGTATGCGGTTGGAAAACACACCAGATATCTCTATGAGGATAGTTTTGGGCAGTATTTAATGTGGCAGTAATTTCTTGTGGATGATGGGCATAATCATCAATGATGGTAACACCATTTCGTTCTCCTTTTTTCTCAAAACGACGGTTCGTACCTGTAAATTTATGAAGTCCACGAGCAATCGTTTCCATGGAAAGACCCAGTTCTTTTGCCAGTGCGATTACGGATAAAGAATTGGAGACGTTATGCATACCTGGAATGGAAAGTTCAATTCTTCCAAGATCTTCCAAACTGCCATCCTCTTTTTTATGTACTACGGTGTAAGATGCACAGGCAGAATGATTAAATGTAATATCGCAGGCGCTATAATCGCTGAATTTAGGATTGGAACCGAACGTGATAATTTGACAGGATAAGTCAGAAGTTAATTGCTCCAGATCTTGAATGTCACTATTGATGACAAGTATACCATGAGCAGGAAGAAGCTTCATATATTGATGGAAAGAGTGACGAATATCTTGAATATCCTTAAAGAAATCGAGATGATCCTCTTCAATATTCAGTATGATTTCCATATTTGGAAAAAAGGAAAGAAAACTATTGGTATATTCGCAAGCTTCTGTAACAAAGACTTGATTACTGCCAACACGAATATTTCCTCCGATTGCAGGCATAATGCCTCCGACAGAAATGGTAGGATCAATGTCAGTTTCTAATAGTACTTGGGTTAAAAGAGAAGTAGTAGTAGTTTTTCCATGAGTTCCAGAAACTCCGATAGAAGTCTTATAATTTTTCATAAGTTGACCTAAAAGCTGTGCACGAGTTAACATAGCGATACCTCTTCGCTCTGCTTCCTGGTATTCTGGATTATCAGGATGAATCGCAGCCGTATAAACAACAACAGAAACATCATCCTCAATATTAGAAGCACGTTGACCGTAGTAAATGGCTGCACCTTGGGATTCTAATTGTTCTGTTAAAGGAGAACGGTGTAGATCAGATCCGGAAATACGAAATCCCTCTTGAAGAAGAATTTCAGCGAGTCCACTCATACTAATACCGCCGATTCCTATGAAATAGATGTGTGTAGGTTTGTAAAAGTTTATTTCATACATAAAAATTACCTCTTATCTTTCATGGATTCTGTGATTATTATAACCGATATTAAAGAAAAGTAAAAGGATTTTTTCATGATGGGATAAATGTGAAAATTTGAAAATAATCTGTTTTTTTTTTGTATAAATTGTTCACATTTTTCAAAAACTATGCTATAATAACTTCAACATATTAACAACAAGGGGTGATTAGGTGATTAAGAAAGAAATGATAGCCATGTTATTGGCTGGCGGACAAGGCAGCCGTCTAGGTGTTCTAACTGCTAATGTTGCAAAGCCAGCGGTTTCTTTTGGTGGTAAGTATCGTATCATCGATTTTCCGCTTAGTAACTGCATTAATTCGAATATTGATACGGTAGGGGTATTGACTCAATATCAGCCATTAAGATTAAATACACATATAGGGATTGGGATTCCGTGGGATCTAGATCGCAATCATGGCGGTGTAACAATTCTTTCTCCATATGAAAAAACAGAAAATAGTGATTGGTATACTGGAACAGCCAATGCAATTTATCAGAATATTACTTATATTGACAGTTTTAATCCTGAATATGTATTAATTCTCGGTGGAGATCATATTTATAAGATGGATTATGAAGTAATGCTGGATTATCATAAGTCAAATCATGCCGATATTACTATGGCAGCGATGCCAGTACCGATTGAGGAAGCAAGTCGATTTGGAGTTCTAGTAACAGATGATACTGGTAGAATTGTAGACTTTGAAGAAAAACCAGCACATCCAAGAAGCAATTTAGCTTCTATGGGTATTTATATTTTTACATGGTCAGTCCTAAGAGAAGCGCTAATTACCAATGCCAATATTCCAAATTGTGATTTTGGTATGCATGTCATTCCATATTGTCATCAAAGAGGAGATCGTGTATTCTGCTATGAATACAATGGATATTGGAAAGATGTAGGAACATTAGCTTCCTACTGGGAAGCCAATATGGAACTGATTGATATTGTCCCTGTATTTAATTTATATGAAGAATACTGGAAGATTTATACAAAATCCGATACGATGCCTCCTCAGTTCATTGCTGAGAATGCAAGAGTAGAAAGATGTATTATTGGAGAGGGAGCAGAAATTTACGGTTGTGTAATGAATTCTGTTATAGGACCAGGCGTAATCATTGAAGAAGGAGCGGAAGTACATGATTCAATTATTATGCAAGGAACAAAGATAGGAAAAAATACGAAAATTTATAAGGCAATTATTGCAGAAAGCACTACAGTTGGTGAAAATTGTAATCTTGGTGTTGGTGAGTATGCAGAGAGTCTATATAATAAGAAAATTTATGCAGCTGATTTAGTAACGATCGGTGAAAATTCCAGTATTCCAGATAATGTTAGCATAGGAAAAAATACAGCGATTTCTGGTATAACCGTTCCAGAAGATTATTCAAATGGTAACTTGGTAAGTGGCGGATACATAATTAAGGCAGGTGAGAAACGATGAAAGCAGTTGGAATTATTTTAGCAGGCGGCAATAACAAGAGAATGAAAGAATTGTCAAATAAAAGAGCGATTGCAGCGATGCCAATTGCTGGAACGTATCGCAGTATTGACTTTGCTTTAAGTAATATGTCCAATTCTCATATTCAAAAGGTGGCCGTACTAACACAATACAATACAAAGTCTTTAAACGAACATTTAAGTTCTTCTAAGTGGTGGGATTTTGGCAGAAAGCAAGGCGGACTCTATGTTTTTACTCCTACTTTAACTGCCAGCAATAGTAGCTGGTATAGAGGAACCGCAGACTCTTTATATCAAAATATTCATTTCTTAAAAGAAAGCCATGAACCATATGTTGTTCTTGTATCTGGCGATGGTATTTATAAGATGGACTATAATGAAGTGTTAGATTACCATATTGAAAAACGTGCAGATATTACAGTTGTATGTAAAGATATGGGAGAAGGCGAAAATGTAGATCGTTATGGACAAGTGAAGACGAATGAGGATAACAGAATTATTGAATTTGAAGAAAAGCCTATGGTAGCAAGTTCTTCTACTATTTCATGTGGTATTTATGTTATTAGAAGACGTCTTCTCATTGACTTAATTGAACGTTGTGCACAGGAAGATCGCTATGATTTTGTAAATGATATTTTGATTCGCTATAAGAATTTAAAGAGAATTTATGCTTATCGTATGAAGGATTATTGGAGCAATATTTCTTCTGTAGATTCTTATTATAATACAAATATGGATTTCTTGAAGAGAGAAGTGAGAGATTATTTCTTTAAACAAGGAAATGATATTTATTCTAAAATTGATGATTTGCCTCCAGCAAAGTATAATCCAGGCTCTAATGTAAGGAATAGTTTGGTAGCAAGTGGATGTATTATCAATGGTACAGTAGAAAACTCTGTTATTTTCAAGAAAGCCTATATCGGAAACAATTGTTATATTAAAAATTCCATTATTTTAAATGATGTTTATATTGGAGATAATACCCGTATTGAAAATTGTATTGTAGAAAGTAGAGATACGATTCGTGCCAATACAAGTTATATCGGTGTTCCAGGAGAAATTAAGATTGTTATCGAAAAAAACGAACGTTATGTGATGTAGTTTTTGTATTTATAAAATAAAAATTAAGACTGGTTTACCAGACGAAAGAAAAACTCACCAGAAGGGCGCAAGGAGGTTGGTAATTTATGCAGATTACTGACGTTAGAGTACGTAAAGTCTCAAAAGAAGGCAAAATGAAAGCAATTGTATCAATTACGATTGATGATGAATTTGTTGTTCATGATATTAAAGTAATTGAGGGAGAAAAAGGAATTTTTATTGCGATGCCAAGTCGTAAGGCAGCGGACGGGGAATATCGTGATATTGCTCATCCGATTAATTGTGACACAAGGGATTTAATTCAGAAGATTATTCTGGAGAAATATCAAGCCGTATTGGACGAAGCAAATGCAGAGACAACTGAATAATAAAGAGAAGCAAAAGGAAACTCCGATGGAGGTTCCTTTTGTATATTAAAATATAATAAAAGGATACAAGCCTATGGAAAGTTTGTATCCTTTTTCACAGTATTTATATTATGAAGATTTTTACTCGTATACTTTTACCGTAAATGCCGCATAATCTCCAAGAGAAGCTCCAACAGGATAATAAATAGTCATTAGACCATCCGCAGGTTTTCGTGTGAAGATAGTGGCAGAAGGATTATTACTTCCAAAATCGGCTTTTTCTAATTGATTAGTTAGAGCATCTTCACTTTGACTTAAAATAATAGCTTTTTGAGCTGCCCAGATATTAGGATCTAAGGAAGTATTGGCGTAGGTATCCAAGTCTTGAGTTAACAAGGCATGGGCGAGTTCACGAGCGGAGTATGTAAGATCTGTAACACGGACTGCTGCGCCTCCACGCTTTAAATCGTAAATTCTTGTAAACATGAACGTATTGGACTTTGTGTTGCCAGGTTGTGTATAATCCATATAGTAAGAAGTATACAAAACATTTTTAGAGTCTAAAAATGCGGTTTGATAGTTTAAGCGTACGTCCGAATAAGAAGCTGCATAGGTTTGTAATAAAGCAGTGTTCTGTGCAACAATATCGTTATTGATTGCTGCATTTAATGTATCGGACCCAACATTGATAATTGGATAAGTCATGGAAGCATCGGCGCTTAAAGCAGAACCATCTGTCCGTGACACAAGATTCGATGCGGGAACAGCAGCAGCAGAAGTTTCAGCAGGTGATTCTGTAGTGGAAACAGAAGATGGTGCAGTGCTGACAGGCTCTGTTTCAGCTATGGATTCCGCCGCAGATTCTGAAGTTTGAGCTGCTGGCGTTGTTTGTGCAGGAGTAGATTCTGACAAACTGGATTGTACAGGGACAGATTCCGACGAACTGGATTCCATTGGAGTTGTTTCCTCTGCCATTGGAGTTGTCTGTACTGGTGTAGCAATCGAGTCTGAGGCATCGTTTGTTTGTGTCTCTCCCTTTTGCGCTTGACATCCAGACAAGCAGACAATGGAAGCTAAAAGTAAAGCCATAGAAATTTTTTTGTATTTTCTCATAAAACCCTCCTATTTGTTTTAAGCTGCAATAAAATGTAGCAAATTTTACTTTTATTTTAAGGGTGATAGCCGAAATTGTCAATAAAAATAGAAAATGGGAGTTTCCAATTATTTGAAAAAATAAAATTTTTAAGTTTTTATTAAGTTTCCTGTTCTGCCTTGCATGATAGAATATTTTATTGTAGAATATAGTAGATTCATGAAAATTAGAGCAGTTATAAATAATACATTAGAAAAATAAGGAGGAAGAGAATGACGAACCGAGCAAAATCTAGTACACAAAAAAAGAACTCTGGACGTGGTCCTATTGTGGCACTTATTATGGTATTAGTTATAATGTGTGCAGGGTTGGGGTATTTTATATGGAAGCATAGAGATAGTATTCCTACGATGGCAGGAGTTAATGAAAATAAAAATCCGTCAAATGGATTTCAAGAAACTGGGGATGAGATACTGGATCAAGCAAATCGTTTGGCAGCCATGTATGATTATGACCAAGCGATTGAGTTACTGAAAGGTCAAAGTGGATACGAACAGAATATAACTTATACAAAAGCAGTAGAAGAATATGAACAGAAAAAGTCAGAACTAAAAAAATGGTCGGATAATACGAAGATCACACATATATTTTTCCATACTTTGATTGTAGATACCGATCTGGCATTTGATGGAGACAGTGATGCGGATGATTATAACCAAGTAATGACGACTGTAGATGAATTTAAGAAGATTATTCAAGAAATGTACGAACGTGGTTTTGTACTAGTGAATCTTCACGATATTGCAAAAATAGAAACACAGGCAGATGGTACCGAGAAAATGGTAGCACAGCCAATTATGCTGCCAGAAGGAAAAACACCATTTGTCCTTTCTCAGGATGACGTAAGTTATTATGAATATATGACAGGAGATGGATTTGCTAAACGATTAATCATTGATGAGAATGGAAAACTTACAAACGAGTATGTTCAAGAAGATGGAACAACTGTGACAGGTTCTTATGATGTTCTGCCAATTTTAGAAGACTTTATTGAAGAACATCCAGATTTTTCATATCGTGGCGCAAAAGGCATCCTGGCTTTAACAGGGTATAATGGCGTATTTGGATATCGTACGAGTGATTTTTGGTATAATCCAGACTGTGATTATTTCATTGACAGCGAAAAGAATATTGCAGAACGGGCGAAAATGGAGTATCCAAATGAAAATATTGAGCAGGATAAAGAGACAGCTAAGAAAATCGCACAGGCAATTAAAGAGTTAGGATGGGAGCTTGCCAGTCATAGCTGGGGACATCCAAACTTAGGAGAATGTGATATAGATCGTTTCAAATGGGACACAGATATGTGGGAAAAAGAAGTGGAGCCAATTTTAGGTGATACGGATATTATGATTTTTCCAAAGGGTGCCGATGTAGGAACTTGGAGAGGTTACGAGGAGGACAATGAGCGATACGCTTATTTAAAAGAGGCAGGATTTCGCTATTTCTGCAATGTAGACTCTTCCCAGTATTGGGTGCAAATTTCCAACGATTATTTCCGTCAAGGACGTCGTAACTTAGATGGTACTCGTATGTATGAAGTCGTTTGTGGAAAGCGAGATTTACTGTCTGATTTGTTTGATGCAAAAGAAGTATTTGATCCAGCTCGTCCAACTCCAGTAAAAGGTGTATTAGAAGAAGGTGAAAAGCAGGGATCACAGACTACTAGCTCAAAAGCAAGTGAGTAATGAGTAAACGGATGGGATTAAAATAAGAATGGGGCTGCAGCAAATGAGCTTTCCTCTATTACAAAATAGTGGTGAGATGATTTTGCAGCAGTCCTCGTTCATGTATAATGAAAGAAAGGAATATCTTGGTGAGATGTATATTATAGTAGGATTAGGAAATCCAACGTCTCGTTATGCTGGAACGAGACATAATGTAGGATTTGAAGTGATTGATTGTTTAGCTCGAAAATATGGTATTGATGTTAATACAAAAAAACATAAAGCGATGATCGGAAAAGGAACAATGGAAGGGCAAAGAGTATTACTTGTTAAACCGCAGACATTTATGAATTTGAGTGGGGAGAGTGTTCGGGAAATTTTAGATTATTATAAAGCAGACGAATCAAATTTAATTTTAATATATGACGATATAAGTTTGGCAGTAGGTCAGTTGAGAATTCGTGCAAAGGGAAGTGCTGGGGGACATAATGGAATTAAGAGTATTATTCAGCATATAGGTACGCAAGAATTTTGGAGGGTTAAAGTAGGAGTAGGAGAAAAACCAGCACATCGTGATCTGGCGGACTATGTTCTTGGACATTTTCAGGGAGAGGAAAAAGAAATTATGGAAGAAGCTTTTTTAGATGCAGCAGATGCAGTCATTGTTATGATGAAAGATGGAATCGAAGCAGCAATGAATCAATTTAATGGAGTAAAAAAATAAAAATGAAAACTTCCGTCATTATGAATGTTTGAGAATAAAACAGGAAAAGAAAAGAATAAAATAGATTGGAAAAAGAAAGAAAAAGAGGCGAAAGCATGGCTGGTTTATTTGGAAATCCATTGAAAGAACTGAAGGAATATGAAGAGTTATCGGAAGCACTCAGGAATAGAAAAGCTCCTGTTCAAGTTTCTGGATGTATGGATTCGCAAAAGGTTCATTTGATGGATGAATTAAGAAGCGAATATCCGTATTGTCTTGTTGTTACGTATAATGAACTGAGAGCAAAAGAAATCTATGAAGATTTTAAACTTTTTACACGGGAAGCAGCTCTTTATCCAGCAAAGGATTTAATTTTCTATAATGCGGACGTTCAGGGAAGTTTGCTTGCAAGACAGCGTTTAAGTGTATTAAAAGCAATGAGAGAAAAACAAGGTGGAGTAATCATTACAACGATTGATGCGTTAATGAATGCACTGCCATCTTTTGATGCAATTCAGAAGGAAATTATTACCATTCATTCAGAACAGGAAATTAATATTGACTCTTTTCGAAAAGATGTGATTCGACTTGGATATGAATGTGTCGTAAAAGTAGAAGAACCAGGACAATTTTCAGTTCATGGTGGTATTATTGATATTTTTAGTATGACAGAAGAAAATCCATGTAGAATTGAACTTTGGGGAGATGAGGTAGATTCCATTCGATATTTTGATGTGGAAAGTCAGCGTTCCATTGAACAAATTGATCAGATTGAAATATTTCCAGCTGGAGAAATTGTTTTAACAGAAGAACAGTTAAAGAATGGTACGAATGAAATAAAAAAACAATATGAACAGTATTATAGTACGTTAAAAGAGAGCGGAAAATTAGAAGAAGCAGTGAGAATTCGAGAGCAAATTGAGTTACTTTTAGAAGAATTGAAAGAGGGGGGACGGCAAGTTGGACTAGAAAGTTATTTATCGTTCTTTCATAAGACAAGGTGCGCTTTTTATGAATATTTTCCGAAAGAAACAACATTAATCTGTTTGGATGAGCCTGTGCGGCTAAGCGAACGTGCAAAAGCGGTTGAACTAGAATTTAGAGAAAGTATGACACATCGACTGGAAAAGGGATACTTATTGCCAGGGCAGGCAGAGGTGGTTTATTCAGTTGATCAAACCTTTGCAGGACTTCAGCGTAGGCAGACAGTATTGATCAGCAGTTTAGAACAGCGATTCTCCCTTATGAAGATAAACAGCAGTTACCATATTGCAGTCCAAAATATGAATTCTTATAAAAACAGCTTTGAGATGTTGATTAAAGATTTGACGCTGTGGAAAAAAGAAAATTACCGTGTTGTGATACTCTGTGGATCTAGGACGAGAGCAGAACGTATGGCACAGGATTTAAGAGAATATCAATTGCGTGCCTATGTATCAGAAGAGAAAGAACGTTCCTTATTGCCAGGGGAGATTATGATCGCAAGTGGCAGTCTTCACCGAGGATTTTGTTATCCGCTTTTAAAATTTGTCGTATTGACGGATGGGGATGTATTTGGAGTAGAGAAAAAAAGGCGAAGAAAAACGACTTATCAAGGACAAAAGATTAATAGTTTTACCGATCTTTCGGTTGGAGATTATGTTATTCATGAAAGCCATGGACTTGGAATTTACCGTGGAATTGAGAAGGTGGAGATTGAACGAACAGAGAAAGATTATATTAAAATTGAGTATGGAGATGGAGGAAATCTCTATATTCCAGCAACACAGTTTCATCTTGTTCAAAAATATTCTGGAAAAGACGGACCTCAGCCAAAACTAAATAAGTTAGGCGGTCAGGAATGGACGAAAACAAAGAAAAAAGTAAAGAAAGCAGTGCAAGAAGTAGCAAGAGAACTGGTAGAGCTTTATGCAATTCGAGAAAATACAAGCGGTTATGTGTACGGTCCAGATACAGTATGGCAAAAAGAGTTTGAAGAAATGTTCCCTTATGAAGAGACAGAAGATCAAATAGAGGCAATTGAAGCGACGAAACGAGACATGGAAAGTAAAAAGATTATGGATCGATTAATTTGTGGTGATGTTGGCTTTGGAAAGACCGAGGTAGCGATTCGGGCAGCGTTTAAAGTAGTTCAAGAAAGTAGACAGGTCGTCTATCTAGTTCCAACTACTATTTTGGCACAACAGCATTACAATACATTTTGTCAGAGAATGAAAGATTTTCCAATTCGTATTGAACTACTTTCACGTTTTCGAACACCGACGCAAATTAAACATACATTAGAAGATTTAAAAAAGGGACTTGTAGATATTGTGATTGGAACACATCGAGTCCTATCCAAGGATGTCGTATTTAAAGATCTTGGTCTTTTGATTATTGATGAGGAACAGCGTTTTGGAGTAACACATAAAGAAAAAATTAAGCAGATGAAGAAAAATGTGGATGTTTTAACATTAACAGCGACACCAATTCCTCGTACGCTTCATATGAGTTTGATTGGAGTTCGGGATATGAGTGTATTAGAAGAAGCTCCAAGTGAGCGTCAGCCGATTCAAACCTATGTAATGGAATATAATACAGAAATTATTCGGGAAGCGATTAATCGTGAACTGGCACGGAATGGTCAAGTATTTTATGTATATAATCAAGTAAAGGATATCGAGGAGATTACAAATAAAATTGCGTTACTTGTTCCAGACGCAAATGTAGCATATGCACATGGGCAGATGAATGAACGGCAGTTGGAACATATTATGTTGGATTTTATCAATGGAGAAATTGATGTATTAGTGGCAACGACAATTATTGAAACGGGCTTGGATATCTCTAATGTAAATACAATGATTATTCATGACTCTGATCGCTTCGGTTTGTCCCAACTCTATCAGTTAAGAGGACGTGTCGGACGTTCCAATCGGACTTCCTATGCATTTATCATGTACCGTAAAAATAAGGTATTAAAAGAAGATGCAGAAAAGCGTTTACAGGCAATCCGGGAATTTACCGAGCTGGGTTCTGGAATTAAAATTGCAATGAGAGATTTGGAGATTCGTGGAGCGGGAAGTCTGCTTGGAGAACGTCAGCATGGACATATTGAAGCAGTAGGATATGATTTGTATTGTAAAATGTTAAATGAAGCAGTACGTACGTTAAAAGGAGAAATGACAGAAAAAGAAGAATTTGATACAATCGTAGATTTTTCTATGGACGCCTATATTCCTAATTATTATATTCGCAATGAATACATGAAATTGGATATTTATAAGCGAATTGCAGCAATTGAAAGTGAAGAAGAGTTAGTTGATATGCAGGATGAACTCATCGATCGTTTTGGGGATGTCCCAAAGCCAGTACAAAATCTACTTCAAATTGCAGTGATTCGGACGATGGCGCATCAAATTTATGCGACAGAAGTGAAGGGAGATCGAAAAGAAATAAAAATTCTTATGTATCCAAAAGCAAAACTTCAAATAGAACATATGGAGGAATTGCTAAATCATTACAAAGGAAATGCACTGCGTCTCGTTACATCGGGAAATGTACCATATTTTATCTGTTATAATAGAAAAAATGAAAATAAAGATGTAGAACAAATGCTAAATTTTGTGAAGAAATTGTTAAGCGATATAAAAATGTTGCTTGTTGATACAAAATAGAATATAATAAATTTAAAATAATCATAGAAAAATAAGAACAATTTAGGAGGAAACTATGAGACGGATAGGAAAAAAAGGAATTGTGTTAGCACTTGCGGCGATCGTATCGGCTGCGTCCGTAACTGGATGTGGAACACAGTTACCTTCAGATGTAATTGCAAGTTATGGAGATCAGATGATTGGAAGGGAAGAAGCTGAATTTTATGCTAGATACCAACAATACTCTACAGAATATATGTATGCAATGTATGGAAGTAGTTTAACGGGAATATGGGATCAGGTTGATCAAACAACTTCTAAAACATATCAGGACGAAGCAAAAGAAAATGCATTAACAGCGATATTACAGACAGAAATTCTAAATGAAAAAGCAGTGGCAGATGGAATTACATTAACAGAAGAAGAACAAAAAAAGGTGGACGAAGCTGTTACAGAGTTGATGCAGGCAGAACCAATTGTAGAAGCTTGTGGATTGACAGAAGAAACTGCAAAGACAATTGTGACAAAAAACGCAATGGCAAATAAAGAGTATCAGGCTATGGTAGCGGATATTGATACAAATATAGATGAAAATGAGGTGCTTCATAAGACGATGGAACAAATTTCCATCCGTGAAAAACAAGATGATTCTACAGAATCATCTACAGAAAGTACAGAGCAAACACAAGAAAATCAACAGCAAGTAGATACAGCGGCAGCAGAACTGGGAGAAACGATAAAGTCAGCTTTGGAGCAAGGTACAACATTGGATGAAATCGTAGAACAATATAACGAAAAAGAGTTTAATGGAATAACCTTTACAGTAGCGAAGAGAGATGCATTTGCTCTTGGAAAGAATGATTCCGATATTTATACCGAGCAGGCAATGCAAATGACACAGGGACAGGTTATTACATCAAGTGGTGATGGAGTCGTATATGTGGTTCGTTGTACATCAGAAAAAGATGAAGAGGGTACAAATGAGGCGATTGAACAGGAATTGGCAAATCGTCGTACAACGATGTTTGAAGAAAAATATGCAGAATTAAAAAAATCTGCTAAGAAATTTACGGTTAATGAAAGAGAATGGGAAAAAGTTATCTTTTCTGAACCATTGATTGAGGTCACAACAGAAGAGACTAGCAGTAGCGAAAGTGCAACGTCTGAGGCAGCAACACCAGCTACTACGGCGGATACAGCAGCAGCGACAGATAGAGCAGCATCAGAATAATTAGAATTTATCAGGAAAAGTCAGGATACAATAGTAACTGGCTTTTCTTAATATATTAGAAATAAAATTGCAAGATCGTGTATAATTTCCTTCATTTTACAGATAATACATTTATGTACAAAGACGGTAAATGGAGAAAGATAAATGGAGGAAATAAAATTATGAAGGCGACAGGAATTGTACGAAGAATTGATGACTTAGGGAGAGTTGTAATTCCAAAAGAAATTAGGCGAACCTTGAGATTAAGGGAGGGTACCCCATTAGAAATTTTTACAGATCGTGAAGGAGAAATTATATTAAAAAAGTATTCTCCGATGATTGAGTTAGGTGTATTTGCAAAACAATATGCCGATGCTCTAATGCAGACCTTAGGGCATTGTGTGGCGATTAGTGATCGAGATCAAATTATTGCAGCGGCTGGTTCTGTGCGTAAAGAACTAACAGGAATGGCGATTAGTAAAACGTTGGAAAATTTGATTTTAGCAAGAGAGTCCCATGGAATTTCTGGAGATGAAAATCAATGTATCCCTTTGATACAAGGAGAAGAGTTAAATTATACCGTTCAAGTAATTTATCCAATTATATGTGAAGGAGATGCAGTAGGAGCGGTAATTATTTTCAGTAAAGAACAGAAAGTTAAATTTACGGATGCAGAGAAAAAAGCGGCGGCCTGTGCAGCTTCCTTTTTAGGAAGACAACTAGAAAATTAATTCGTATTTGGGAACTTTTCATGATATAAGATAAATTCACCAAAAACCATTTAGAAATATGGAAAAAACCTTGACAAATTGTGGTTTTGCGTATATAGTCTACTACAGACTAGTTGTCACAGGGAATTCGTCCCTGTAAAAAATTGGTTTTCTTAGAGTAAAACCTATATTTAGGAGGAAGTTTGATGAATAAGAAAGAGTTAGTTGCAGCAGTTGCAGGAAAGTGCGAAGTATCAAAAAAAGATGCTGAAAAGGTAATTGAAGCAGTAACAAGTGTTATTACAGACGCATTAAAAAATGGCGATAAAGTACAGCTTGTTGGATTCGGAACATTTGAGGTAGCAGAGCGTGCTGCAAGAGAAGGAAGAAACCCAAAGAGTGGTGAAACAATGTATATTGCTGCTTCCAAGACACCAAAATTTAAAGCTGGAAAAGTGTTAAAGGACGCTGTAAACGAATAAGATGAGATTAGATAAGTTTCTGAAAGTATCTCGTTTAATTAAACGTAGAACGATTGCAAATGAAGCATGTGATGCAGGCAGGGTCATTGTAAATGGAAAGCCTGCCAAAGCATCTGCTGCTGTTAAAACTGGAGATATTATTGAGATTGGATTTGGTACTAAGACGGTTAAGGTTGAGGTATTAGATGTACAAGAAACAGTAAAAAAGGATGACGCAAAGGAATTGTATCGTTACCTATAATTTACGAATGATCCAGTTATAAAATTTATGTAATAACAAAGGAAACCTCCTAATATACTTGATTACAGGTATGTTAGGAGGTTTTATTATGGAAGAGAAACAAAAAATTAGTACAAATCATAGAATTATGATGCATAATAGGAAGGAATGTCAGATAACAGGAGTTCGGGATGTGATTTCCTTTACAGCAGAAGAAGCATTATTAGAGACAGAAATGGGAATTCTTCAAATAAAAGGAGCAAACCTTCATATGAGTCGCCTGACATTGGAAAAAGCGGAGATTGATATAGATGGAGAAATCGCCAGTCTAGTTTATAGTTCAGCAGATCATTATAATAAACCTGGCGAATCTTTTTGGAAGAGAGTATTTCGATAGCCTATGAGTGAAATTATTCTATGGGAGATCCAGTTTTTCCTACGGTCACTGATACTAGGTGGAATATTACGTGCTTCTTATGATTTTATTTTAATATTAAGAAAGATAAAATATGCTGGAAATATTAGAATTGCTGTGGAAGATTTTTTTTACTGGATGATATGTTGTTATTTTATATTTGGACTGTTATATGAGAATAACGATGGAGTACTGAGAGGATTTGCAATTAGTGGGGTTATAATAGGAATGGCAATTTGGCATTTTGGACCGAGCCCTATTATTATAAATCTATTTACAGTGGCAATAAAAAAACTAAAAAATTTCGTTAGAAAATTGAAAATATGGATTCTAAGAAAAAAATAGTGAAATTATTGGGGAAGGCATTGAAAAAATTACATAGTTGGTTTACAATAAAAAAGTAACCAGTGAGTTATAACACTTGGAGGATAGTTTTTTTGGGAAATCAGAGTCGTTATCAAAAGAGAGCGAATCGTAGAGGTGTTATGCTAGCCCTAGTTGCAGTCGCCTTGCTGGCAGTAATTGTTTCCACACGAAGTATACAATTGCATGAAAAAAATCAAGAGTATATAAGTAAAATTGAAAAATTGGAAGAAAAATTGCAGGCAGAACAGGAACGGGAGCAGGAACTGGATGAATATAAGGAATACGTAGGGACGGATCAGTTTAAGGAATGGGCGGCTCATAATAAGCTGGGATTAGTATATGACGATGAGTTAATTTTGAAGAAAAAATGAGTAACAAAATACCTGTTGGATTTTTATAATCCAACAGGTATTTTGTTACTCATTTTAAAATGCATTCACTGAAAATCTTTTTACTCAAGACTCGCTTACAACTATTCCTCCATCTGATCAAACCAATTGGCTGGTATTTTGGCGTCTATTCCCCGTCATTGGTGGGATCCGATTGATTTGACGGAGGAGGAGATTCGGATTGGCTCTTCTCCAGTTCCAAACGTTTAGCTTCAAATCCATGGGAAGTGTACCAATTGCTAATTAATTTTTTAGCCGAAGCAAAAATCGGTACGGCGATCAACATTCCGATTAATCCAGCAATATCTCCGCCAACAATGATGGCAACCATAGTGAAAACAGCATGGAGTTCTACGGATTCTCCAATAATCTTAGGCTGCAAAAAATTATTGTCAATTTGTTGTACAACTTGCATTGCGATAATGACCCATAATACGAGTAGAAAATTACCACTTAATAATGCCATAATACCTGCTAGTACAGTACCAATGAATGGTCCAACATAAGGAATCATGTTTGTAATACCAGCAATGACACCAATTACTATGGCATAGTCTACATCAAGTAATGTTAATGCAATTGTAGAAAGAAGTCCTACAAAGAAAGCTTCTAATAATTGACCTCGAATATAATTTGTAAAAGTAATATTGAACGTGGAACCAATTTTACGCAATTGTTTTCCAATACGGCTGTCACGGAAGCAAAGGAAAAATAATTTATTCCAAAGATCAACAAAATATTCTCTGTCTAGAAGCAAATAAACACTGAGAATGATACAAATAAAGGCAGAGAACACATTACTAATTAAATTTGTAATGGAACTGAATAGATTGTTTATACTATTAAAGAAAAAGCTTTGTAGCCATGTAATCAGTTGTGAAAGATACGTAGCTAAATTTTCCTTTACTGTTTCAGTAAATGGAAGATTGGATAACTGTTGTTGAATATAATTTGCATCAAAGGTTAAATTATTACTGTTGATATATTGAACGATGGAAGAGAAAAGCTGATCAAATGAGATCGTTTGAGATAATTTTCCTCCAATCATGAAGTAAATAAGTAAAATGATTCCAATAATGCCAAATGCCAATAAAACATAAACAAGAAGCACACTAATCCCACGATGAGCCTTTTTAAAAATCTTGCTAAGATGTTTGTCAATACAGCGAACTGGTATCCAGAGTAAATAGGAAATAGCGATCGCAATAAAAACTGGACTCAGGAGAGTGATGGTAGTGTGTAAAATGGTACTACCGAAAATCCAGATATTACTGATATTATTTAAAAGTGTAATAACAATATAAATTGCAGCAGCAGTTAAGACGACATAAAGACATATAATAAGCTTATCATTGTCCCATTTTGGTTTCATAGTTTAATCCTTTCTGAAATTTACAATTTTTATATAAGTATGGGGTTGATTATAGCATATTTTTCACAGAAAAGAAAGCAATCTAAAAAAAGACTTGAAAATTTAAACTATAAGATGTACAATGTATATTGTATACAAAATAATAAAAAACAGGTGAAGAATATGAATGAAATACAGTTACGGGCATTGGCCAAAATTAATCTTGGACTTGACGTATTAAGAAGACGAGAAGATGGATATCATGAGGTAAAAATGGTAATGCAAACGATTCGCCTCTTTGATAAAATTCATTTAATAAAAAGAAGTGATGGTAAAATTAGTATAGAAACAAATCTACCGTATTTGCCAAATAATGAACACAATCTTGCTTATCGTGCAGCAGACTTATTAAAAAGAAATTTTGAATTAAAAGAAGGAGTCCATATACGACTGTTCAAATATATTCCAGTTGCAGCTGGTTTAGCTGGAGGCAGCTCAGATGCAGCCGCAGTTTTATTCGGAATGAATCGGATTTATCAACTAGGATTGACATTGGAAGAATTAATGGAAATTGGAGTAAAGATTGGTGCAGATGTTCCTTACTGTTTGATGAGAGGAACTGCATTGGCAGAGGGAATTGGGGAAAAACTAACCAGATTACCAGCTTGTCCAGATTGTTATGTATTAATTGCTAAGCCAGGCATTAATGTTTCTACAAGAATGGTTTATGAAAACTTACATGCAAATGAATTGAGAATACATCCTGATATTGACGGAATGATCGCTGAGATGGCAAAAGGAAATCTACAAACGATGTGTGACAAAATGGGAAATGTATTGGAAACAGTTACTGTTGCACAATATCCAATTATTGATACAATTAAAACATTTATGAAAGAACATGGAGCGATTGGTTCCATGATGAGCGGAAGTGGTCCAACGGTCTTTGGAATTTATGATGATTTAATTGTTGCAAAACAAGCATATTTTGATTTGAAAATGAGTCGCTTGGCTCAAAATGTATATTTAACCACAACGTTTAATATAAGAGGCAGACGGTATTAGAAAATAAAATGGAGGACAGAAAACGATGAGTGATTTTTTAAAAGTAAATATGAATGAATACTTACCGTTGAGAGATGTAGTTTTTAATACGTTACGACAGGGAATTTTAAAAGGAGAGCTGGAACCTGGAGAGCGATTAATGGAAGTTCAGTTGGCGAATCGTCTTGGTGTGAGTCGTACTCCAATCCGTGAGGCAATTCGTAAATTGGAGTTGGAAGGACTTGTTGTTATGATCCCAAGAAAGGGAGCAGAAGTTGCTAAAATTTCTGAAAAGAATTTACAAGATGTATTGGAACTTCGATGTGCATTAGAAGAATTGGCGATTGAATTGGCATGCGAGCGAATTAGCGAAGATATGCTGAAAGAATTAGATCGTATGTTTATCGAATTTCAAAATGGAATTCGTAATGTAGATTTGACTGTGATTGCTGAATTAGATGAAAAGTTTCATGATGTTATTTACGAAGCAACACAAAATCAAAAATTGATTCAGATGATTAATAATTTAAGAGAACAAATGTATCGTTACCGTTTAGAGTATATTAAAGATGCAAATAAAAGAGAGGCGATTGTAGAAGATCACAGATTAATATTAGAAGCTTTAAAAAACAAGGATGTAGAAACTGCAAGAAAAGCAGTTAGAGATCATATTATTCATCAAAGAACGACAATATTGGAAAATTTAAAACTGCAATGAAATGATAATAAAAATACTGTATGCTGAATAAAAATTCTAATGCAGAATAATTTAACAGCATACAGTAATTCATTTTCCTATTTTCAACAGAAGAGTGTTTTGTCATTTGAGATTGCTTTTTGCTGAAGCTGATGCAATTTTGCTTTTGCGTCGCTAATTTTAATTTTGTAATGTTGTTTTTCTAAAAGATAACGTTGTTTCATAAGCTTCTTTTCTAATTTATTTGTATATTGCTGTTGCCGTTTGGACAGTTTTGCATCACTTGCAATTTGCTGTTTTGCTGCAAAGAAAAGTATAACAATGCAGAGAAATAGTTGAAATCCAGTAATTAGAGTATCGGTACGAACTGGGAGCTGATCCAGTATTTTTTTGATTTTTTCTTCCATCTTACCCTCCTAATGCCATGTAATTCTTCATTAAAATGATTTTATCACAATTATGAAAATTACTCAACTGAATCAGAAGAGAGACGATTCCAAAGTTTTTCTAAAAATGGAAGAAAACGGAATCCAATTTTTAAGGGTTGATCTTTTTGAGTAATTGTTTCATAAGTATCGTGGCTTAATAGGCCTTGCAGCTTTTGCTTGGATTGTTCTGGTACAGTACCATAGGAGGCGTCCACAAAGCAAAGAGGGGGATACATAACACACCACCAATTTTGTCCTTTTGCCTCTCCAATACGGATTGTAAGGGATTCATATTGTCCAGGTGGAAATGTTAAGTCTCCATACGTTTTGGTTGGAAAGTAGCAAGTCTCAATTTCTGCGGTAACAGTTTGATCGTTGGAGCGAAGGGTATTATGAGTAGTTGTCAAAATATCGGACATATGGGATTGAATGATTTGTTTTGCTTCTTCTTTGGAGCTACAGTTACTTAAAAAAGGAGAGAGTGTTTGTAATATAGTATTTTTAACTTCTAACTTTTGCTGCTGATCGATTGGATTATCACTATTAGCAATAACATGAAACCGCAGAAGTTGAGATTGCAATTCTGCTATTGGAGAGATTTTTTCTTTTGTATGTAGTGCCAGTAGGCTGAATAAAAAAATAAATATCGTAAAGGAAATAACTTTGCATATGTTTTTCAAATTAGAACACCTCCTGGCTGTAGTATTGCCATATTTTTCATTTGTATTCAAATATTGATAGAAAAAACTAATTGAGAAAGGCATTGAAATATAAATAAGAACATAGTAATATTGAAACATATGCAAGTGGAAAACAGTATATAGGAATGAGAGAAGATTTAATCTTTCCTGAATAAGTATATCCGCTTTGCAGTTTTAGAGTTCAGAGTAAGAACGCAAAAAGGAATTTGATTGAAAATTAAGGAGAATTATTTATGGAAAAGAAAGTAGTGGCGGTATTATTTGGTGGTCAATCTTCTGAACATGAGGTATCTTGTATGTCGGCAATTAATGTGATCGACTGCATTAATCAAGATAGATATGACCTTTTTTTGATTGGGATTAAAAAATCAGGACAGTGGGTTTATATAAACTCTGTAGAAGAAATTCGCAATGATACATGGAGAGAGTCCAAAACAGGCGTATTAATTTCTCCAGATGCAACGAAAAAATGTGCATACCTGTTTTTAGAAGATGGCAGTGTGAAAGAACAGAAATTGGATGTGATATTTCCAGTTTTGCATGGATTATATGGAGAAGATGGAACAGTGCAAGGGTTATTTGAACTGGCTCAAATCCCTTATGTTGGATGTGGTGTATTGGCGTCAGCCGTATCCATGGATAAACTCTATACAAAGATTATCGTAGATACTCTTGGAATTCGTCAGGCAAACTATGTTGGAATTCATAGAGAAGAATTAAAACAAATGAAGGAAACTGTTGCGAAAGTAGAAAGTAAATTGCCATATCCAGTTTTTGTTAAGCCATCTTGTGCTGGATCTTCCAAAGGTGTGAATAAAGCAGAAAATCGAGCAGAATTGGAGAAAGCATTGGTAGAAGCGGCAAAACATGATTCCAAAATCTTAGTAGAAGAAACTATTATAGGAAGAGAAATTGAATGTGCAGTGTTGGCAGAAGAAACAGTAAATGTATCAGGTGTAGGGGAGATTCTGGCAGCCGCAGAATTTTATGATTATGATGCAAAATACAATAATGCAGAGTCTAAGACGGATGTAAAACCAAAATTAGAAGACGGAGTAGAAGAAGAAATCAGACAGGATGCTGCTCGTATTTTTCGTGCAGTAAATGGAAAGGGACTTGCACGTGTAGATTTCTTTTTAGACAAAGATGGGGTAGTATTTAATGAAATTAATACATTGCCTGGATTTACTGCGATTAGTATGTATCCGATGTTATGGGAAGAAAAGGGGATTTCTAAAAGAGAACTTGTGCAGCGGTTGATTGACACGGCATTCATGAGAAAGGACGATTAACAATTATGGATAAAAATGCACCAATTGGGATATTTGATTCAGGTGTTGGCGGTATGACTGTGGCCAGAGAAGTAATGCGGCAAATACCAGATGAGAGAATTGTATATTTTGGAGATACTGCAAGAGTCCCATATGGAAGTAAATCGTCCTCTACGATTTTACGATATACAAGGCAAATTATAAAATTTTTAATGACAAAAAATGTAAAAGCTATTGTAGTAGCTTGTAATACAGTAAGTGCATTGGCTTTGGAAGAAGTAAAGCAGGAAATTGACATTCCTATTATTGGAGTTGTGAAGCCAGGAGCTTTCGTAGCCTGCAATTCGACTCGTAATGGAAAAATTGGAGTAATTGGAACAGAAGCTACAATTCGGAGTGACGTGTATAGCAAGTTTATCCATGAAATCAATCCGGAGTTACAGACAGTAGGAAAAGCATGTCCTCTTTTTGTGCCGCTCGTAGAAGAAGGATTATGGGATGATCCAATTACAGAAGAAATTGCCAGAAGATATCTAAGCAGTATGCTGGAAGAAGGAATTGATACATTGATTATGGGATGTACCCATTATCCATTGATTCGGAAACTACTAAAAAGAACGGTTGGAGAGGGAGTAAATCTGGTAAATCCAGCTTATGAAACAGCAGTACAGATGCGTCGTGTTTTAGAATGGGAAGATCTAATGAGAGAGGAACATTCTGAGAAGGCAGAAGATCAATATGAATTCTATGTCAGTGATTTCCCAGAACGCTTCCAAAATTTTGCCGATTCCATTCTTACATTTCAAATTCATGCTCCATCCCAAGTCAATATTGAGGAGTACTAAAAAATGACAAAAAATGTTTTAATTACTGTTCAGGGAATGCAGATAAACTTAAATGGAAGCGATAACGTGGAAGTGACCACAGTTGGAACTTATTATTATAAGAATGGAAAACATTATATTTATTATGAAGAAATATTAGACTGTACAGAACCTCCAATTAAAAACTGGATCAAAATATATGATCAAAAAGTAGAAGTATGTAAAAGAGGTGCCTCAAATGTGCAGATGTTTTTTGAAACGGGGAAAAAAAGTACAAGTTTGTACAAAACGCCGTTTGGGACAATTGAGATAGGAATTTGTGCCCAGGAAATAGAATTTCACGAAACAGAAGAAAAGATGAAACTAGAGCTGCGCTATGACTTGGAAATGAATGGGGAGTATGTGGGAGATAGTTTCATTTATATGACAGTAGAAGCCAAACAATAATGTTTGGCTTCTACTATATTAAAATAATATTTATTTTTTCTTTTCTTTTTTTCTTTTTTAATGTATAATATGTGTATTGAGGTGATACTATGTTTATTGATGAAGTTACAGTAGAATTAAATGCCGGACGTGGCGGAGATGGATGTATGGCGTTTAGACGTGAGAAGTATGTTCCAATGGGAGGACCATTTGGAGGTAATGGCGGAAAAGGTGGAGACATAATATTTGTAGCAGATGAAGGCCTTAAAACTTTAGTTGATTTAAGATATCAAAGAGTTATAAAATCAGATGTGGGGGCAAATGGCGAAGGAAAAAGTAAAAACGGAAAAAATGCAACTGATAAAATAATTAAAGTTCCAGTTGGTACTACTATTAAGGATAGAGATACAGGGTTTGTTGTTGCTGATTTAACTAAAAATGGTGAAGAAGTAACTGTTGCTTATGGAGGTAGAGGAGGAAGAGGAAATGTTACTCTTGCTACTAGAAACAATCCTTGTCCATCATATGCAGAAAGAGGAGAACCAGGTGAAGTAAGAACTATTAGAGTAGAACTTAGAATGCTTGCTGATGTCGGACTTGTTGGTATGCCTAGTGTTGGAAAGAGTACTATAC